>Ga0182238_1000094_pt1 | contig 31785 bp, 29 predicted proteins | sample hydfrates6_PW_90_FD_132439 | JGI IMG/M metagenome (GOLD analysis project Ga0182238, IMG submission 132439) | Subsurface microbial communities from deep shales in Texas, USA - hydraulic fracturing test 6_PW_90 | ecosystem: Environmental > Aquatic > Deep subsurface > Shale gas/oil reservoir >... | reverse complement strand
AGTTATTAAAAGTTATCTTCAAGATGAATATAATATTTTTGAGGCTGTAAATGGAAAAGAAGCCCTATCTCTGTTTAAAACTAAAAACTTTGATTTAATTATTTTAGATTTAATGCTGCCCGAAATTAGTGGAGAAGAGGTCTGTCAAACAATAAGGCAGGTATCTGAGGTACCAATAATTATGCTAACGGCTAAAAGTAGTGAAGAAAATAAAATTGAAGGTTTTGATTATGGAGCGGATGATTATCTGACTAAACCATTTAGTCCTCGTGAGTTACTTGCAAGAACCAGAGCTATTTTAAGACGAAGCAGCAATCAAAATAGGGCGAGTATTATTTCACTAAACAGGGGAGAATTTAAAATATATCCTGATGAAATGACTGTAAAAAAAGAGGGTCAGGAATGTGATTTAACGAGTACTGAATTTAAGATTTTGATGACTCTAATAAATAATGCAGGTCAGGTTTTAAGTAGAGAACAACTCGCTGATCAGGTTATGGGTTTAGAATTTAGTGGTTTTGACAGAACTATTGATGCTCATATAAAAAATATTCGTAAAAAAATGAATCTGGATAAAGACCAGTATATTGTTACTGTTTATGGAGCAGGATATAAATTTACAGGTGATATTTGATGTCAAAACTTGGTCAAAAACTTTTTGTTGTATTTTTAGTACTGGTTATACTCTCATTATTACTGGTCGGAGTTTTTATAAACTTTTCTATTGGGGAAAGATTTGATGATTTTATTAACTTACAGAGAGAAGAAAATGTCTCTGATCTTGCTTCAGTACTCAGTGATAATTTTAAAAATAATGATTTTGCAGCCGTCCAAAATTTAGTAAATAATTTCAGTAGAACTAATAGAATTCCACTCTGGGTTGAAAATAATCAGGGAGAATTTATTTATTTTCCATCCCAGAATAATCAGATGGCACAGATGATGAGGAGAATGGGGATGATGAGTAATAATTCCCATTTCAATGGTGTTAGACAGTTACCGGATAATTACCCTGGCAGAACCAGGAGTCAGGAAGTTTATATTGGTTCTGAAAAAGTCTTAACATTATATTGGAAAGAAGTTAATGCAGAAAATCAGATTGATTCCGAGTTATATGATTATTTTAAGAATAATATCTATCGAGCAATTGTTTTAAGTGCTCTAATTGTAATTTTAATTGTTATTATTTTTTCTTTTATTCTATCAAAGAAAATTACTGAACCTTTAATTAAGCTAAAAAACGCAGCACTAGATGTAGCCAGAGGAAATTACCAGCAAAATATTAATAGCAAAGGAGATGACGAATTAACTGAGTTGATTAGGTCCTTTAATTTAATGAGTAAAAAACTTAATAAATTGGAAAAGATAAGAAAAGAATCAACTTCTGATTTAGCCCACGAATTAAGAACTCCTCTTACGACTATTAAAGGTTATCTGGAAGCGATAGAGGATGGAAAAATAAAAGCTAATCAGGAGAATATCAGTGAAATGCAGGAAGAAACTGAAAGAATGACTACTTTAATTGAAAAATTAAATGAATTCGCTGATGCTCAAAATAAAATATTTAATCTAAAAGAGGAAAAAATAAACTTAACTCCAATTATAAAAAAAATAACTAATCAGCATCAGAAAGCCCTAAAAGAAAAAAACATTGAACTTAGTTTAACTTTAAATAATGAGCTTAATGTTAAAGGAGATCAGGATAGTATTTTTCAAATTTTCAATAATATTATTGAAAATGCAATTAAATATAATGTTGAAAATGGAAAAATTAAAATTAATTCTCTGGTAACAAAAAATGAGATTGATGTTTTTATTAAAGATAGTGGTATTGGAATCAGCAGTGAGGACCTACCATATATTTTTGAAAGATTTTACAGAGCTGATAAATCTAGAAATTCTACAAATCAGGGTACAGGTATCGGCCTTGCTGTTGCTAAAGAATTAATGGAAGCTCATCAGGGTCAAATTAGCGTAGAAAGTAGTAATAATGGTACAGAATTTAAGTTGGTTTTTAAAAGGAGCAAGGATTAATTTAAAGGAATATGATTTTTTATATTGAAATAAAAAATTAGTGCATATTAATTATTTAATTATTAGATTTAAGAGGAGTGATTGGATTGGATTTAAATCGTATCTGGAATTTGTTGACATTAGGTGGACCAATGACTATACCACTTTTGATAGCTTCAATTTTTAGTCTGGCTGTAATAATCGAAAAAGCTATATTCTTTTATAGAAATAATGACAATAATTTTCGTTTAATTAAAAGAATTGAAATTTTAGTTGAAGAGGGTGACATTTTAAGTGCACTAAACGAATTAAAAGGAAAAAAGAGTACTAATGCCAAGCTTCTTTCAACAGCTTTAGCTCATAATAGTGAAGATCCTTCTCGATTAAGAGAGGTTTTGCAGGCTGTTGGAGAAGATGAAATTAAAAAAATGGAAAGACATTTGCCAATACTGGATGTTGTTGCTATGATTTCTCCTCTATTAGGTCTGTTGGGAACTGTTATGGGGATTATTAGCAGTTTTAATATTCTTGGAACAGCAGCAGGTGCTGCAAATCCAGCTCAGATTAGTTCTGGAATTGCTGCTGCACTGATCAGTACTGCTTTAGGATTAATTATTGCAATTCCAACAGCAATATTCTATTCCTATTTTGCTCATAAAGTAGAAAGAAGGGCTCATCAGATGAATTTAAGCATGGTGGAGATTGTTGATGTTGTAAGTAATAATAGAGGTGACAGTGATGTTCAAAACTACTCTTAAGAAAAAAAGTTCAATCAACATAATACCCATGATTGATGTTATATTTTTTCTTTTAGTATTTTTTATGCTTTTTACTACTTTTAGAACTACTCCTGAGGGTATTGAAATGCAGCTTCCAAAGGCAGTTACTGCAACAGAACAGGATACAGAAAATTTTATTGTCCAGATTGATTCGGATGGAAATTATTATTATCAAGACCAATCTTTAGCTTTAAATCAAATTATTTCTGAAGCGGAAGTTGCAAATAATGAAAATACTAATTTGACAATTGTAATTAGTGCTGATAAAAATACGCGGTATGAAAATGTTGTCTCTTTAATGGATGGAATGAGAAATGCAGGAATTACACAGCTGGCACTAGCTGCAGATAAAGAAGGTAGTTAATGGGATGGTGAATTTATGCCTAATAAAAATGACGATCGAAAATTACTGTTATATATAAGTGTATCAATTATACTACATTTAATAATTTTGTATTTTCTTCCAATTGGTTTTCTGCATGGGAGTGCTCAGAGTGAGAATGAATTAGATGATTATGGTTATGTACAAATGGTTGAATATCAACCTGCTCCTTTAGATGAAGAAAATGTTGACAAAAACGCTGAACTAACTGAAAAACCAGCAGAAAAAAGGCAGGAAAAAACTAAAGAAGAAGTCTTAGAAGAGCCAAAGCCAGATGAGGAACAAAAAACTGAATCAGTAAAACCTGAACCAGTAGAACCCGAAAAAAAAGAAGCAACAAAACCGGAGCCGGAACCTGTAGTTAAAGAACAGCAAAAAGCTCAGATTGAAGAAAAACCAGCTCCCAAGAAGGAGGTTAATAATTCTGAAGCGGTAGAAAAACAGAAAACTGATTCTAAGCCGGAACCTGTAAAACAGGAAGTCAAATCAGAACCAGTAACTGAAGATGTTGAGCCTAAAACTGAGACTAAATCAAAACCGGAACCGGAAGCAGAATCAAGTTCTGAAAAAACCGATATTATGGCCAGTAAAGATAGTGAAAGCGAGCTGGAAGTTGCTCAAAAAGAACCTGAAAAGAAAAAAGAAATAGAAAAAAACAAAACTGAGACAAAAGAAGAAAATATTGAAAAGCCAAAAGAAGAAAGCAGCCAGAGCTCTCAAACTAAACCAGAAGAAGTTACTCAGTCTGAACAGAAAACAGCTGAAACTAGTTCTGATGAAACCAGTACAGATAATAACACTACTCAGGAGAAGGAGGAAGTTAATCCACCACCTCCGCCTACTGCAGGTGATTTGATTGGTTTGATTGAACCACCAACTTTTCCCAAAGATTTAGTTGGAAGTCGTTCTGAGGGTACAGTTAGACTAATGGTTGAACTTTCACCAGGTGGAATTGTCAATAATATTGAGGTAGTTGAATCTTCTGGATATGATTCTATGGACAGAGTGGCTCAGCTTACTTTAGAACACGGCTGGGAATTTAAAGAGTATCAGCGTTCCTATAGAATTCCTGTCTCAGTAAGATATTATATTGATGAATCTGATAACAGTCAGGTGGAAGTAAATATTGGAGAAGTTGAATTTGTTGCTGGAGGTGAGTGATAATTAATGGAAAAATATAGAAATATAATTTTAGTGTCACTAATACTTTTATTAATCTTTTCAATTCAAACATCAGCTCAGGATAATTTTTTTCAGAATGTAGATGAAGATAATAATCTTCGATTTGGAAATGAATATATAGTAATTGTGGTTAATCAAAATCAAAACTCGCAGGGGAGGTTTGCTGTCGAAACAACTGGTGGTGCTCCAGCGCGAGAAAATGATGATAATAAACCGCTAATTTATGGCCGGCCTAATCCCTGGACATCCTATACTTCACTCTGGATTAATGATCAGAAATATGTTTTTGGTGGTTCAACAGAGAGAAGAGCTGGTGATGGGGCTAAATATGGTGAGGTTATCCAGGAACCAACAGTAGAGGATAACCAAATTGTTACCAGAACTCGTTTTGATAATATTGTAGTTGAACAGATTCTTTCAATTGTAAAAAGTTCAACAACTGGACTGGCAGATAGTGCACAGATACAGTATAGAGTTACAAATGAAGGTCAGAAAGAAGAAAAAGTTGGGCTCAGAATAATGCTTGACACTATGCTGGGGGAAAATGATGGGGCTCCCTTTAGACTTGGTGAAGACACCATTTCAACTGATAAACTATATTATGATAAACAGCTTGATGATTTCTGGCAGGCTTTTGATAGTGTTTCTAACCCTCAGGTTACTTCTCAGGGATCATTTATTGGTCCTGATGTAAGTACACCAGATAGAGTTTATTTTTCTGACTGGGGCAGTCTGGCAGATGGTGTCTGGGATTTTGATTTTAACCCGGGTCAGGATTTTATGCGTAAGGGCGAATATGAGATAGACAGTGCTATAGCAATGTACTGGGTACCTGAAATAATTGAGCCTGGAGAAACTAAAACCTATATTACAAAGTATGGACTTGGAGGTATAACAATAGTTCCTGGTATTTTGTCACTGGGAGTAACATCACCGGCAGAAGTAACATTGGATGATAATAATCAGACTTTCCCTGTGGTAGCATATTTAGAAAACACTTCCGAAATTAATGCCCGGAATGTATCAATTAAAATTGAACTTCCCGATGGTTTTAGTGCAGATCAGTTAAGCAGAAATCTTGGTGATATGGAGCCGGGAGGTATTTCTCAAATAACCTGGAATGTTAGTGCTAGTAATAGAGATAATCTTCCTGAAAATATGACCTACAGAGTTATAGTGGATGCTGACAATACAGATTCCAATGAAGTTGAAAGACGAGTCGAATTTCTTGGTCCACCTGAGCTAAATGCTGATATTACATTAATGGAGGATGTGCAATCTGTTGATGGTAGATTAGAACCCAATCCATTTAGAATTCAGGCTGAGATTAATAATTCTGGAGAAACTTCACTTTATGGAGTTGAAGCAGAATTAATACTGCCACCCGGTTTAGTTACAGCCAGCAGAGAAATTAGTAAAAAGAATATTGGAATTCTGAGAACTAATGAAAAGATTAATATAAACTGGGCAATCGAAGCCTTAAGAGTTGATGGTACTCTACCTTTTGCTTTAAAGGTTAGTGGTTTAAATAATTACCAAAAAACGATTGTTGAAGAGATTAGTTTACCAGAATTAAAACCACTTATTTTGCTCAGGGAAACCAGGGGACAGAAAGATGAGGATTATTTTGCTGTTGACATTGTTGCTGCAAATATTGCAGAAGCTGAAAATATATCCTTTACCCTCAATTATGATAGCGAAAAATTACTGTTAACTCATATCTCGCGTGGAGATTTCTTTGTTGGTGAAAATAACAATCTGCTGCCATTTAATAGGCCGGATAGATCTGAAAGAGGAAAAATTTTATTTAATCAAGAATTTCCATTTAATAAGTCAAATGGGATTATTGCAACAGTTCATTTTAAATTAAAGGAAGAGGATCCGGGGAATATAAATATTAGTAATCTAAAAGCAGTAAATGGACCTGGTAATCCTTTTAAAATTGAAATCAGAAATATTTTAGAGGAGGAAAATTAAATGTTAAAATATAAAAACATATTTTCGATAGCTTTATTATTTGTCTTAATCTTTACTTCAGGTGTTTTTGCTCAGCAGTTTGATGATGTTCCTCGTGATCACTGGGCTTATGATAGTGTTCAGTATCTGGCTGATAAAGGTTATTTAAGTCTTTATTCGGGAGAGGATTTTAATGGAGATCAACCTTTAACAAGATATGAAATGGCAGAAATTATTACTAATGTACTGCAAAATACCACCAGTGGAGCTGCTTCTCAGAATCTTTCGGAAGAAGATGTTGATGTAATTCGCGAACTTTCTCTGGAATTTAGAGATGAACTGGTTACGGTTGCTCAAAAGCAAAAGGAGTTTGAAGAAAGATTACAGAATACAGAAGATAAGAACCAGATTCAGGATGAAGATATATCTAACATTAATGTTCGGGTATCTGAACTTCAGGAAGAGGTTCAGGATATTGCTGATCATATATCCAGAATGGCAGAATTAGAAGAAAATGTTAACGGTCTGGACAACCAGATTAATAGTTTAGAAAAGGAATTAAATGCTATTAAAGAAGAAGGAGTTTCCGGACAAAAGCTGCAGGAACTGGAAGATAATCAGAGTATTAATATGACAAGAATTGAAGAATTGGAAAATAGAATTTCAGAACTTGAAGCTGAAAAGAAAGCGGCTAATAAAGAGCTGAAAGAAGAAAAGGGTTCTTTAAATACTGGTTATATACTTGGAGCACTGGCATTACTTGCTTTAATTCTTTAATTTAAAATAAGGGATTATGGTAGATTGATTATATTTTAATATCATTAAGTATCTTATATAAGGAGAATAGTCTATGCAGAAGATTCATTTTAAACAAATAATAATTACACTTGCTTTGATTTTACTGTTTAATTCAGTATTTCTACCTTATTTAATGCCTGTTTCAGAACTTAAAGCAGCATCTATAGAAAAAGAAGATATTTACACAGGTCTGGGACTTATGTTTTTGCTTGTTGTTCTTTCCGGTGGTAAAAGCAGTAATAAAGAAGTTGCAGTAAGGGATGATTTTTATAGTTACAAAAATTTTAGTGCAGATGAAATTGAAATACTGGCAAGTATAATTAATGCGGAGGCGCGTGGTGAAAGCTACCAGGGCAAAGTGGCAGTAGGAGCGGTTATAATTAATAGGGTTTATCATCCTTCATTTCCAAATTCAATTAGAGAGGTTGTTTATCAAACTGGGCAATTTACTCCAGTTGAAAATGGGATGATTGATTTATCACCAGATAATGATTCTTTTAAGGCTGCCTATGATGCTGTAAGCGGTCTGGATCCAAGTCAGGGAAGCCTTTATTTTTATAATCCTGCTAAATCAAGAAACCCTGAGTTTTTTGCTAAAAGAGATAAGGTAGTAACTATTGGCAACCATGTGTTTTTAAAATAAAAACTTATTTAGCTTAAATAAAAACCTCAGTCATATGACTGAGGTTTTTTATCTTTGATTATTAAGTTTTATTCCACTTCAATAATTTTTTTGACAGCCACTATTTTTTCAAAATCAAGTTCTTTTGTAACCTGATACATATTACCTCCCGGTGAGGTTTCTGGTATATCAGCGACAACTATTTCATTTATTTCTCCATTTTTAGCAGCAATTAATATTTTATCATCTCTGGCTGCTGTGACCGCTCCTGCAAGTTTGTATTTGCTATTAGAAAAGATTCTAATTCCTTTACCATTTCTTTTTTGAGATCTAAAATTGTTTAATTTAATTTTATTAGCTCTACCATCCTCACTAATTGAGATTAAGAAATCATTTTTATCAAAAATGTTAAAGTATATTACATGATCATTCTTGCTTAAATTGATTGCTCTACTGCCAAGAGTATTCCGACCGGTAGTCGAGAAGGTATCCCCGCTAAATCTAATTAAATAACCATTTTTGCTAACAACAATTATATCTTCTATCGCATTTGTTTTTTCAACATTGACTAAGCTATCATTGTCCAGTTTGATTGCTCTAATATGGCTATAATTGGTCCTATATTCATCGACATTACTCCTTTTGACCAAACCAGAACGAGTAACAAAGGTATAATATTGATTCTGATTCTTATTCTGTTCCTTATCTAAAATATTTAATGAAATAATATTTTCCTTGATTGGAATCTGAAGATATTTACTTAAATTATCTCCGGTAGCAAGTCCGTGATGTTCTTCAATATCATGGACCTGTAAATTATATACTTCTCCCTGATCACTAAAAAAGAGAAGTTGATCTAACGAAGAACCTTCAACTGCTGCAACGAGATAGTCGTTTTTAGCCGCTCTTAGATTCTTGAATTCTTCATTTCGTTTAATAATTCCCCGGTAGGATAGTGATAAAACAGCATTTTTCTCTTTGATCAGATCATCTTTAGTTATTTCAGCTTTACTGTCATCAGCAATTATTTCGGTTCGCCGCTGATCATCAAAGCTTTTTTTGATTTCTTTAAGTTCATCACGGAGTACATTATTCAATTCATCCTCGTTATTTAAAATGTTTTTATAATACTTAATTTTCTCAGCTAGATCCTCTCTTTCAGCTTCCAGCTTTTCAAATTCCATTCCTACCAGACGCTGCAGCTGCATCTCCAGAATTGACTGGGCCTGTTGTTTTGATATATCAAGTTCCTGCATTAATTTTTCCCTGGCTTCTTTTTTTGATTGAGAGTTTCTAATTACCTTAATTACTATATCAAGCTCATCGATTGCTCTTTTTAGACCTGCTAAAATATGATAACGATTTTCGGATTTATTTAAGTTATATTGAGTATGATTTTTAATAACCTGTTTGCGGAAATCTAAAAAGTGATTCAAAATCTCGAGCAGCCCCATCACAACTGGCTTTTTATCATTGAGGGCCAAAAGATTAATCCGAAAATTAGTCTGCAGATTTGTGTATTTATAAAGTCTATTTAATGTTAATTGTGGATCTGCCTTACTTTTTAATTCAATCACAATTCTAATTCCCTTTTTATCTGATTCATCTCTTAAATCAGAAACTGCTGATATTTTTCCTTTGTTAACCAGATCAGCAATTTCTTCAATTAATTTTGCTTTATTAACCTGATAGGGAATTTCGGTGATAATTAAGTTTTGATGTCTGCCTTCTTTTTCAACTTTACTTTTAGCTCTTAAAGTAATTTTACCCTTACCGGTTTCATAAGCAGCTTTAATACCGTCATTACCAACTATAGCAGCTCCAGTTGGGAAATCAGGTCCGGGCAGGTGATTTTTGATAATAGTATCCAGTCTGGCATTAGGGTAGTCCAGAAGGTGAATTAAGGCATCTATAACCTCTCCTAAATTATGAGGAGGGATAGATGTACTCATCCCAACAGCAATCCCGCTGGAGCCATTAACTAAAAGATTGGGGATTTTAGATGGCAGTACTTCCGGTTCCTGCAGACTGCCGTCAAAATTATCAATAAAATTAACTGTTTCCTCGTCAATATTATCTAAAAGTGCTTCGGCAATCTCTGTCAGCTTAGTTTCTGTATATCGCATGGCAGCAGCACTATCACCATCAATTGAGCCAAAATTACCGTGGCCGTCGATCAGCTGATAACGCTGATTAAAGTCCTGTGCCATCCTGACCATAGCATCATAAACTGCACTGTCACCATGAGGATGGAATTTACCTAATACTTCACCAACTAGGCGGGCTGATTTTTTATGGGGACGATTGTGCAGCAGCCCCAGTTCGCGGGCAGCAAAAAGTATTCTTCTATGTACAGGTTTTAAACCATCTCTAACATCAGGCAAAGCTCTACCGATGATTACACTTAAGGAATAATTCAGGTAAGCATCTTTCATTTTATCTTCAATTGCAATTGAATAAATTTCTTCTTTCATTATCTATCTCCTCTCAAATTTAATCGTTTTCTGCTAATTTATAATATCATTCTTATCATAGAATTTGCAAATTTAAAGCTTAAACGACTGGCATTCTCTAAATCTCTTTGTTATAATAAGGAAATGGAGGATGGTGAAGTCTTATGGATACACTTTTTGATAATGTAGATTATAATGCAGATCAGATACAGGTGCTTAAAGGTCTGGAAGCTGTTCGCAAAAGACCGGGAATGTATATTGGAAGTACAGGAATCAAAGGTTTACATCACCTTGTCTGGGAGGTTGTAGATAACAGTATAGATGAATTTTTAGCTGGAAATGGTGAGCGGATAAAGGTTACGATTCACGAAGGAGAGGAAATAACTGTAGAAGATTTCGGTCGGGGAATTCCCGCTGATATTCATCAGGATACAGGGCTGCCTGCTGTTCAGGTAGTTTTAACAACCCTGCATGCTGGAGGAAAGTTTAATAATAATAGTTATAAGGTTTCTGGAGGACTGCACGGAGTTGGTGTTTCAGTAGTTAATGCTCTTTCAGAGGAATTGACGATCACAACCCACTGGAAGGGAAATAAATATCAGCAGCACTATAAAAAAGGAATTCCTGTTGATAAACTAAAAAAACTGGGCAGTACTGACCGCAGTGGAACAGTAATTCGCTTCAAACCGGATTCTGAAATTTTTACAGCTACAGAGTTTAAATATGAAAATTTAGCCCACCGCCTGCAGGAATCAGCTTATTTAAACAAGGAATTAACCCTTGTTTTAAGAGATGAGCGCGGAGAAGAAATAGAAGAAGAGGAATTCCAGTATGATGGTGGTATTAAAGCTTTTGTTGAATTTTTAAATAAAGACCGTAATATACTCAATGAAGACATTATATATTTTGAATCAAAACCTGATGATTATGAGGTGGAGATAGCTGTTCAGTATAATGACGGCTACAATGAGCGGATTTTTTCTTATGCTAATAACATTAATACTATTGATGGAGGTTACCACCTGACAGGTTTTAAAACTGCTCTTACCAGAGCAATTAATAACTTTGCTAAGAATAATAACCAGCTGCCGGCGAAGATCTCTTCACTTAATGGTAAAGATGTGAGAGAAGGAATTACTGCAGTAATTAATGTTAAACTGCCTGAGCCTCAGTTTGAGGGCCAGACCAAGACTAAGCTCGGCAACAGTGAGATCAGAAGTATTGTTGAAAGTGAGGTTTACGAATATTTAAGTTTATATTTTGATACCAATCCTGAACTTGCCAAAAAAGTTATTGATAAGGCAGTCCAGGCAGTTAGAGCGCGTAAGGCTTCCAAAAAAGCAAGAGAGCTGACTAAAAGGAAAACTGCGCTTTCTTCTAACTCCCTGCCCGGTAAACTTGCCGACTGCAGCAGCAAAAAGGCCGAAAAAAGTGAGCTTTTTATTGTTGAGGGTGATTCAGCCGGTGGTTCTGCAAAACAGGGTAGAGAGCGTAAATTTCAGGCTATCTTACCGCTGAAGGGAAAGATTTTAAATGTAGAGCGGGCCAGACTTGATAAGATTTTGAATAATAAAGAGGTTGCTTCAATCATTACTGCTTTAGGGGCAGGAATTGGAGAGGATTTTGACTTAAAGAGGCTTCGCTATCACAAAATAATTATCATGACTGATGCTGATGTAGATGGTGCTCACATTGCAACTTTAATTTTAACCCTCTTTTACCGTTATATGCCTGAGTTGATTGATAACGGCCATATTTATCTGGCCAAACCACCTTTATATAAGGTGACAAAGAGAGGAAAGAGTCATTATTTATACAGTGATCAGGAATTAGCAGAATTTAGAGCCGAAAATGAAGGCAGTAGTTTTTCCCTGCAGAGATATAAGGGACTTGGAGAAATGAATCCGGAACAGCTCTGGGATACAACTATGGACCCAGAAAACAGAGTTCTGCAGAAGGTAGAAATTGACGATGATATCGAAGCAGATGATATTTTTACCCGTTTAATGGGCTCAAATGCTTCTTTAAGAAAAGAATTTATTTTTAATAATGCAGAACTGGCTCAAACTATTGATGTTTAAAATCTAACTGCAGTTAGGTGGTGATTATTTGTCAGCTGATAGTAAATTTAATAACAGATATCTAAAACTGTTTTTAGCATTTTTAATTGGCTTAATAGTAGGGCTAATAGCTTTGTTATATAATAATGTTTTAGACTTTTTTACTTTTTCGCTGCTTGATATTGGAATGGAGCTGACTATTTTAAACCGCCTAAGCTTTTTGTTTCTACCAGCTCTGGGTGGGCTGCTTGTTGGTTTTATAATTAAATATGGTAGTATGACTGCAAAAGGTCATGGTATTCCAGCCATTTTGTCCTCGATTGAAAGCAAGGAGCGCCATTTAACCTATCGCGACCTTTTAACTGAGGGTTTTGCTTCGGCCATTACTATTTCAACTGGTGGTTCAGGTGGGCGAATCGGTCCAATAGTCGAAATTGGAGCCGGGATGGGTGATTTAATTGCTTATAAGCTTGACCTTGATCTTGATGATTATCAAAGCTTTTTAGGCTGTGGGGCTGCAGCTGGAATAGCTGGTTTATTCCATGCTCCACTGGGTGGAATTATGTTTGTAACTGAAATTTTATTTAATAAAGTTGAAAAAAGTCGTTTAATTCTGGTTGCTTTGAGTGCTATTACTGCTGATATGGTTATCCGCTGGAGTGGAAAAGATCTATTTCTGGCAGATTTAAATTTAGGTCAGGTTGGTAGTGCCTATAATTTTTTAACAGCAGCGGTTATTGGAGTTTTTGCAGCATTTTTTGCAGTTGCTTTTATTTATACCCTGCATAAACTGTCCGATATATTCGACAACTTAAAAATTAATATTGTTCTAAAACCAGCGCTGGGAGGTCTGCTGTTAGGAGTTATCGCTTTTGGCCTGCCTGAGATAATGGGCTCTGGTAACCGGGTTATAATTTCTTTATTTGAGCAGAACGAATTTAATCTGGGATTTTTACTTTTAATATTGATCTTTAAGATTATTGGAACTGCCCTAACACTGGGCTCAGGGGGTTCGGGCGGGATTTTTTCTCCGTCGCTGTTAATTGGCAGTTTAACTGGAATAATTATTGGTATTTCTTTTCATCAAATTTTTCCTTTTTTAAGCGGTTCTCCAGTTTTATATGCCCTGATTGGTATGGCTGCTGTGATTAGTGGAGTTATTAGAGCTCCCCTGACGGCTACCTTTATTATTCTGGAATTTACTCATAATTACAGTTTGACAATTCCGCTTTTAATTGCCTCCTTGATTGCTGAGAGAATAGCAAGTATGAGCGGTATAAAATCAGCCTATTCCCCTGAATATTTTGAACGCCTCTAGGCAGTAAAAACTTGACATTTTAGTTATTTCTGTTTTATAATTAGTTAAGTAAATAAATATTAAAATGAGGAAGGAGAGACTTAATATGCAGAAGTATCAGTGCACAGTTTGTATGTACATTTATGATCCAGAAGAAGGAGATCCTGTAGGTGGAATCGAGCCAGGTACATCTTTTGAAGATCTTCCAGATGACTGGACATGTCCTGAATGTGGTGTTGGTAAAGATATGTTCGAACCATATGATGGCTAATAGTACTTATATTTAAATATTTTTTAAAAGCTGGGGCTTTAACCCCAGTTTTTATTTTACTTTCAAAATTAATTATAGTATAATAACTTCGAATAAGATGTAAGGGCGGGGTACAAATGAATTTAAAGAAAAAGAATTTAACACCAGCTCAATATTTGGTGAGCGGCTATTTTGTAATTATTATGCTCGGATCACTGCTTTTGATGCTGCCAGTTGCAACAACTGACGGACAGGGTCTGGGAGCAGTAGATGCAGTTTTTACAGCTACCTCAGCTACCTGTGTTACCGGTCTGATTGTAGTAAATACAAAAGAGGCTTTCACAATTTTTGGTTCAACTGTAATCATGCTTTTAATCCAGATTGGTGGACTCGGAATTATGTCGATGTCTACTCTATTCGCCTTTATAGTCGGAAAAAAAATTAGTTTAAAAGAAAGGTTAATTATCCAGGAAGATCTCAATCAGTATCAAATTTCTGGTATGGTGAGACTGGTGCAGTATCTTTTAGGTTTTACTTTCGCAATTGAAGGAACAGCTGCCGCAATTTTATTTCTGCGCTTCAGTCAGGACTATCCTTTCTGGAGATCTGTTTATTTATCTATTTTTCACGCGGTTTCAGCTTTTAACAATGCTGGTTTTGATCTTTTCGGCAACAGTCTGGAAGGATTTACCGGTGATATAACAGTTAATATAGTAATTATGGCTTTAATTATACTCGGTGGAATCGGTTTTGGAGTTATGATGGAAGCCTATAATCGAGTCAAATTCAAAAAGACAACTCTGCAGACTAAAATTGTAATCGTAATGACTCTGGCCTTACTGGTTTTTGGATTTATTACTTTCTTTATTTTAGAATATAATAACACACTTCAGGGTCTGCCTTTACTGGATAAAACTCTGGGGGCAATGTTTCTTTCAGTTACCCCGCGTACTGCAGGTTTTAATACAGTTCCCACCGGGGCCTTAAAACAGTCTTCATTATTTTTAATTATAGTTTTAATGTTTATTGGTGCTTCTCCGGGTTCAACCGGTGGTGGAATTAAAACTACAACCTTTGGTGTGATTCTGGTAACCATGAAAAATATGATTACTGGAAAAGAAGATATGGAAATATATAACCGGCGATTTGAAAAACAGATAGTTTATAAGGCTTTTACGATCACCATGCTTGCTGCCGGGCTTGTTATTCTGGTTACAACATTATTATTAGTTATTGAAGATTTTCAATTTATAGATGCTTTATTCGAGACAGTATCTGCTTTTGGTACAGTTGGTTTATCTACTGGAATTACCGGACAGCTTTCAGATATAAGTAGAGTGCTGATTACAATTACTATGTTTGCCGGCCGGGTAGGACCGCTGACTTTAGCAGTAGCAATCGGGGAAAAACAGCGTAAAGGCATATATCACTACCCAACTGAAAAAGTTATGGTAGGTTAATTAATTAGAAGTTTATTTGACAGGAGGAAATACAGATGAAACAGTTTGTTGTGATTGGTTTAGGCCGTTTTGGCTCCAGTGTTGCTACAACTCTGGCTGATAATGGTTATGATGTTCTAGCAATAGACCAGGATGAGGAAAGGGTACAGTCGATTTCTGCTGAGGTTACTCATGCTGTAGAGGCTGATGCCACAGATGAGGAAGCACTCAAGACTTTAGGTGTCAGAAATTTTGATGTGGCAGTTGTCAGTATTGGAGATAATGTTTCTGCCAATATACTCTGCACACTGATTTTAAAGGAGCTCGGTGTTCCCTATGTAATAGTAAAGGCACCAGATTCTCTACACGGTAAAGTATTAACCAAAGTTGGAGCAGATCGAGTTGTCTACCCCGAAAGAGATATGGGAGCCAGAATAGCTCATAATTTGATTTCTTCCAATGTCCTTGATTATATAGAATTTGCACCAGAATATGGGGTAATAGAAATAATTGCTACAGATAAAATGATCGGTAAAACTTTAAAAGAATTAGAATTTAGATCTAAGTTTAATGTTAATGTAATGGCAATCAAGCGGGGAGAAAATCTTAATGTTTCTCCTGGAGCTGGCGATAAAATTCTGGAAGGTGACCGCCTGGTTGTGATGGGTAAAAACGAAAGTTTAGAACAGTTAAAGAATTTTGATGATCATCAATAGATTTTAAGTTAATTACAGGAGTGAAATAATGAGTGAAAATAAATATTACAATATAATAACTTACGGCTGTCAGATGAATGAACATGATTCAGAAAGACTCGCCGGGATGCTGGAAGAAATGGGTTATCAGCATACAGATGAACTGGCTGATGCAGATATAATTTTATTAAATACCTGTATTATCCGAGAAAACGCTGAATTAAAGGTTTTTGGTAAACTTGGTGAGCTCAAGCAGTATAAAAGAGAGAATCCGGACCTGATAATTGGTATTGGCGGCTGTATGATGCAGCAGGATGAACCTGTTGATGAAGTTTACAAGAAATACCGCCATGTTGATTTGATTTTTGGGACTCATAATATTCATCATTTACCAAATCTGATTAAAAAAATTGAAGAAACAAGAGATAGAGTCGTTGAAGTCTGGGATGAAGAAGAGGGTTTAATTCCTGACCTGCCTTCTCAGCGCGAGTCTGAACATTCAGCCTGGATTTCAATTATTCAGGGCTGTGATAATTTCTGCACCTACTGTATCGTTCCTTATGTTAGAGGTAGAGAGCGCAGCCGACCGGTAGAATCAATTGTAGATGAAGCTAAAATGCTGGCTGAAGATGGTGTTAAAGAAATTACTCTTCTCGGTCAGAATGTTAATTCATATGGAAATGATCTTGATAAGGAGATTACTTTTCCAAAATTACTGGAAGAATTAAATAAAGTTGAAAAATTAAAAAGAATCCGCTTTATGACCTCTCATCCAAGAGATTTTTCTGATGCATTATTAGAAAATATTAAAAAACTGGATAAGGTGGCTAATCACATTCATCTTCCGGTACAGTCAGGAAGCAACAAAGTTCTTAAAGAAATGAATCGCGGTTATACTCGTGAATATTATATAGAGCGAGTTAAGAAAATTCAGGAGGAAATTCCTGGAGCTGCTGTTTCTACAGACTTTATAGTTGGTTTTCCAGGAGAAAGCGAGGAAGATTTTGAAAAAACAATTGAGCTGGTCAAAGAATTAAATTTTGATATGGCTTATACCTTTATTTATTCTCAGCGCAGTGGTACTCCTGCAGCCCGGAGAGACGATCAGGTTGAGGAAGAAGTGAAAAAAGAGCGCTTAAAGCGCTTAATGGATTTGCAGAATAAAATTAGTTATGATAAAAACCAGAAGTTAATTGGAACAACTCAGGAAATACTGGTGACAGGGCCCAGCAGTAATGATCCAGAAGTTTATGAGGGCCGCACTTCTACCAATAAAATCTGTTTTATTGAAAAAAATGAAGAATTGATTGGAGAAATTGTTGAAGTAAAAATTGAAGCTGCAAAAAGCTGGACCTTAGAAGGAACAGTAATTTAATATATTATGGAACCAGGTCCAAAACCACCGTTTTGAACCTGGTTAAGATGAAACAATTCACAAAGTTGACCTGAAGGATAATTAAATAGATCTTTCAGGTTTTATTTTATTTATTTTATAAATTTTGGAGGGATTAATTTGGCAGAGCTAACACCAATGATGAAGCAGTATCATGATTTAAAAAATAAATATCGGGATTCAATCCTCTTTTTCCGACTGGGAGATTTTTATGAAATGTTTGGTGATGATGCTAAAAGAGCGGCTAAAATACTTGATATTGCTCTAACTTCCCGCAACAAGGGTGGAGGAGAAAAGATACCGATGGCAGGTGTTCCCTATCATTCAGCTGCCTCATATATTGAAAAATTAATTAAAAGTGGAATCAAGGTGGCAATTTGTGAACAGCTCGAAGACCCATCAGAAAGCAGTGGTATTGTAGAGCGGGATGTGATCCGGGTTGTAACTCCTGGGACAGTGATCGAAAATGAAATTTTAGCGGAAAATGAAAATAATTATCTTGCGGCTGCCTTTAAATTCGGGGATTACTACGGCTTTTCTTATACTGATATCTCAACAGGAGAATTTTATCTGACAGAGTTTCCAGCAGCTGATCAGGATAAATTAAAAGATGAAATTAACCGCATTTCGCCTCAGGAGCTGCTTCTAGATCAAAAAACAGCCCAAACTAAGTTGATAGAGGAGCTGCAGCAGACTTATAATTTCACTTTAAATATCTTAGCTGATAAAAAATATGAGCGTCTATATCAGGGTTTACTTGATCATTTTCAACTAAAATCTCTGGAAGGTTTTGGCTGTGAAGAGATGAAGGCTGCTGTTTATGCAGCCGGTCAGGTACTTTCCTATTTAGGTGAAACTCAAAAGAGAACAGTTAATCAGATAACAGCCCTAAAATCATACCACCTGGAAGATTATATGGTTTTAGATTCGGCCAGCCGGCGCAATCTGGAACTGACTTCGACTATTAGAGATAATCAGCGCTCAGGTTCTTTACTCTCTATAGTTGACCAGACAGTTACTTCTATGGGCGGCAGAGAAATTAAAAAATGGATCAATCAGCCTTTAATTCAAAAAGCAGAAATTAACAAAAGACATGATGCACTGGCAGAGATTATAGATAACTTTATGCTTCTGGAAAAATTAAGAGCTGAGCTATCAGAAATCTATGATTTAGAAAGAATTATGAGTAAAATTACCTATCAATCAGCAAACGCGAGGGATTTGATAGCTTTAAGAAATTCACTTGCCAAATTACCAGCTGTTAAAGAACTGCTGACTGAATTAGAAAGTGATTTACTGCTTGAAATGCAGCAGGACTTTGATCTTTTAGATGATATTTACACTTTGATTGATCAATCAATTAAAGAAGAGCCGCCAACTACAATAACTGAAGGTGGAATAATCAAGGATGGCCATGATGCCAAACTAGATGAACTTAGAGATCTGGTTAGTAATGGTAAAGACTGGATTACTTCTCTCCAGAAAGAGGAGAGAGAAAAAACAGGAATTAGCACCTTAAAAGTTGGTTTCAATAAAGTTTTTGGTTATTATCTGGAGGTAACAAATTCTCATACTGATAAAGTACCGGAGCGTTATGAAAGAAAACAGACTTTAAGCAACAGTGAGCGGTATATTATACCGGAGTTAAAGGAAAAAGAGTCGGAAGTACTGGGAGCAGAAGAAAAAATCAATGATCTAGAATATAAATTATTTGTTAAAATTAGAGATAAGATAGCGGAAGAAGTTGAGCGGATCAATCAGACTGCCGCTATTATAGCTCAGCTTGATGTTCTACTTTCCTTCTCTTTTCTGGCAATCGAAAATAATTACAGTCGGCCAGAAGTTAATAATGATGACGAAATTATAATTAAAAATGGACGCCATCCGGTAGTTGAAAAAATGTTTGCCGAGCAGTTTGTACCCAACGACTGCTATTTAAACCAGAGTGATCAGCGATTTATTATTATTACCGGTCCCAATATGTCCGGTAAATCGACATATATGCGCCAAGTTGCCCTGATAGTCTTAATGGCACAGGTGGGGTCATATGTGCCGGCAGATGAGGCTCAGATCGGACTAACTGACAGAATCTTTACCAGAGTTGGAGCCAGTGATGACCTAACAACAGGTCAGAGTACTTTTATGGTAGAAATGAATGAAGTAGCTAATATAGTCAACAACAGTACTGAAAAAAGCTTAATAATTTTAGACGAGGTTGGCAGAGGTACCAGCACCTATGACGGAGTCTCTATCGCCTGGTCTGTCAGTGAGTATCTCAACAATCCAGAGCGTATTGGTGCTCGAACATTATTTGCAACACACTATCATGAACTCACCAGACTGGAAGATGAGTACAGCGGAATCAAAAACTATAATGTACTGGTTAAAGAAGATAATGATGGGGTACACTTTTTACACCGTATTGTTGAAGGCAGAGCCAGTGATAGTTACGGTATAGAGGTTGCCCGTCTGGCAGGGCTGCCGGAAGAAATAATTATCAGTGCTCAGAAAATATTAAATAGACTGGAAGAAAATAATAAGATGCCGGTGCGTAAACTGGAAAAAAGAGTTGCCGATGATAAACACCAGCAGCTGCCTCTATTCAACACAGAAAAAAGCCCTGTTTTAAAGAAACTTGATGAACAGGATATTTTAGAAATGACTCCAATGGATGCCATGAACTTTTTATATAAATTGAAAAAGGATTTAAAAGAAGAGGAGAATTAAGATGGGTATTATAAAGCAGCTCCCTCAAAATGTAGCAAATCAGATATCAGCAGGTGAGGTTATAGAAAGACCGGCCTCTATTGTTAAAGAATTGATTGAAAACTCAATTGATGCTGGGGCTGAGAATATAGAAATTAAAATTGAAGATGGTGGTCGTGAGCTGATCAAGGTTAAAGATGACGGGCATGGGATTCAGACTGATGATATAGAATCAGCTTTTAACCGCTATGCGACCAGTAAAATAGAAGATATAGATGACCTTTATTCACTCTACAGTCTGGGCTTTAGAGGTGAAGCCTTAGCCAGTATTGCTTCAGTTGCTGAGGTTGAAATGATCAGCAGGCATCAGGATAGTGACCAGGCCGAAAAAATCACACTAAAGGGTGGAGAAATACTAAGTAAAAAGCCGGTAGGCTCAACAGTAGGAACAGAAATTACTGTTAGAGATTTGTTTTACAATACTCCAGCCCGCTATAAATATTTAAAAACTACAACAACTGAGTTTTCTCATATCAGTAAAATTGTCAGTGCAGAAGCTACTGCCAACAGTGATTTGAGCTTTAAACTCTATCATGATGGCAGACAGATTTTGTCCACTCCTGGGAATGGAAAGCTAAAGGATACTATTTATGCAGTTTACGGCAGTGAAATCGCTGATAATTTAATTCCAATTGATGTTGAAGACCGCTATATCAAAATCAGCGGCTATCTCTGTCGACCAGAATTAACCAGATCCAGCAGAAGTCATGAACTCTTTTTTGTCAACGGCAGACCTATCTATAACAATCTTACTGCAAAAGCAGTAGAGACAGCTTATAATAAGTTAACTGATCCAGGCAGAAAGCCGATTGTTTTTCTCTTTATTAAGGTTAATCCTATTTTAGTTGATGTCAATGTTCATCCGGCAAAAAGAGAAGTTAAATTCAGCCGCAGTCAGATTATTTTTGATGTAATCAAAAAGGCGGTGCGCAGAACACTTAAAGAAAATGATCCGACAACCAGAATCAAATTAAATCAGACTGCTGAATTTAAAGACCAAAAGAATGAGGAAGAAGAAGTAGAGCGAGAGAAATTATTTGGCGAAAAAGAGGATCAAAAGAGAGAAAAATCTGAAGCTGATTATTCTAATTCTGACGAGCAGAATGATAGTGATTCTGATTTTAAGAGAAAATCTTCAGCAAATAATTATAATCCCCAAAAGCAAAAGAAGAGTGGTAATTATTCTTCAAACAATAAATACAGAGGGGAAAAGAATAACTACAGCAAAAAAGATCTACAAAAAAATATAAACTACAGCCGTGACAGCAGGCAGGCTGAGGCTTTCTCGGAAGATAAAGAAGACTTTAGTCAGCTTATTGAAAAAAATGAAAACCAGGAATACTCGCTGGCTAATGTAGAAGCTGAAGAAAGTTACTTTAAATATTTAGGACAGATATTTAACAGTTATCTTTTGATTGAAACTGATCAGGGTTTAAAAATTGTAGATCAGCATAATGCTCAGGAAAGAATTTTATACGAAAGATTCTACGCAGAATTCAATCAGAAAGATAAAGCTTCACAGTCACTGCTGCTGCCGGTAAAAATAGAACTTTCAGCAGAAGAAAGAGAAATTGTTCGCCAGTATGAAGATCAAATCAGAGAAATTGGGATAGACTTTAGTGATTTTGGCAGTAATACAATTTTAATTCAGGAAGTTCCTGTTTTACTGAAAAATAAACCTACAAGAAATATTATAGAAGAGCTGATAGCAGAACTTGCAGAAGCAGGGAAAGCAAAATCTGCAGCTGAAATACAAAAGACAATGCTTAAATACTTAGCCTGCCGCTCTTCAATTAAGGCCGGTCAGCCGCTGACAAAAAAGGAAAGTGTTCAGCTGATCAAAGACTTATATAAAACAGAAAATCCTTACCGCTGTCCACACAGCCGCCCAATAATGATCAATATCAGCCGGGAAGAAATAGAAAAAGGACTTGGTAGATAATGAGAGATTTAATAGTTTTAACAGGACCAACAGCAGTTGGCAAAACAGAATTATCACTTAGACTTGCTCAGAAAATTGAGGCAGAAATAATTTCAGCTGATTCAATGCAGATTTATCAGGAGATGGATATTGGTACGGCCAAAGCTTCTAAAGCTGAAAGAAAGCAGGTAAAACATCACCTGATTGACTTTTTAAGCCCTGAAGCTGATTATTCAGTCTCTCAGTTTCAGGATGACTGTGACCGGGTAATTAAAGAAATAAAAGCCGAAGGTAAAATTCCAATGCTGGTTGGAGGGACTCACCTTTATTTAAGAGCAGTGCTGGAGGGTTTTATGCTGCCGGAGATTGAACCTGATTATCAGCTGAGAGACAGCTTAGAAAAAATGGCTGCAGCAGAGGGTACAGAAAATGTTCATCAAATTCTGGCTGAAAAAGATCCTAAAACAGCCGAAAAACTGCATCCTAATGATCTGCGTCGGGTTATCAGAGCTGTAGAAATTTATGAGCAGACAGGTAAAACAAAAAGTTTTTATAAAAAGAAGCAGCAGGAGCGTCCACCCCGCTACAGTGCCTATAAATTTGCCCTGATCAGAAGTCGTGAAAATCTCTACCAGAGAATCAATCAGCGGGTTGATTTAATGATGAAAGCGGGCCTTTTAGAAGAGGTAAAAACACTTACAGAAGGTCATCTTAATTTAAGCGATACTGCTCAACAGGCTTTAGGTTATAAAGAATTGATTTCTCATTTAAATGGAGAAATCAGCCTGGAAGAAGCTGTATATGAGATTAAAAAAAGAAGCAGACATTTTGCCAAAAGACAGCTTACCTGGCTGCGTAAAGAAGAAAATTTAATAGTTTTTAATATCGAAGAGGAAACTAAAGATAATATTTTAGAGACAATGCTAAAATTAATAAAAGGAGAAAAAGATTATGAGCAAGAATACAAAAAACGAAACGAAATTGATTTCTAATGGAGAAGAATTTGACCGCCTAATCAAAGAAAAGGATGCAATTTTTGTTCTTTTCTCAAATGACAGCTGTGGTTACTGTCAGATTGCAGAAAAAAATATTAATCAGGTTATTGATTCTTTCCCCCAACTGGATCTATATCAGCTGAAGTTAACTGATGCTCAAGAGATCTTTGAGCGTTATGGAATCAATTCGGTTCCTGTTTCTAAAGTTTTTAAGGATGGAGAGGCAGTTTATACAGGCTTTGGAGTTCGTTCTCCTAACGATATATATTATCAGTTAAAATCATACTTTGGCAGTGGTAATTCATATTTTCAGGAATTAGCTGCTCAGGAATCAGCTGATAATGAAGAATAATTAGACAATATTTATTTATCTTTGCAGGAATTTTCAAAATAATATTGAATTTATAATATAAGAAGCTTTAAAAATATAAAAGGGGGCTGCAGAGATGAGTAATAACAATATTAATTATCAGGATCACATTTTAAAACATGTTCACGAAAAGAACATTGAGGTTATTGTTTACTTTGTCAATGGTTATCAATTAAAGGGAAGAATTACAGCCTATGATAACTTTACAGTTATTCTGAGAAGTGATGAGCGAGACCAGATGATCTATAAACATGCAATATCCACTATTGCTCCAGTTGAGAAAATAAGCGGTCTTCTTGACTTAGAGGAAGAATAGATCTGATAAGATTTATTCTATTATTAGCAGTTTAAATTATGGTTTTAGTAATAAATTTGGAATAAAGGAAGCTGATTTATACTTGAAGAAAAAGTTATTGATTTTAATAATAATTTCATTATTAACAATATTATTTAACGCTACTACAGCTGCTGAGTCTAAATATAACTGGGAGCAGTTGATTAATACTACCCAAAAACAGCTGGCAGAGAATGAGAGCGATATTGTCTTAAATTACACCCTGGCAGTAGCCTATGCTAATACTGGAGAAATAAAAAATGCATATGATATTATAGATGTTTTTGGCAGCAGTGTTAGCCGGGAAGACTTTAACACTGCTGTTTCTCCGTATTTAGCTGACTGGGAGAATTATCAGAACTCAGATAACCTGCTGCTTTTAAATTATGCTGCTTTTAGAGAGGTAATAAACAAGGATTATCGGGAAGCGGTTTCACTTTTTGAATATATTTTTAAAATTGATCCAGAAAATTTATGGGCTTTAAATCATGCCGCCGCGGCCCTAATTGAAATTAAAAAATATGATCAGGCCTTAAATTATGCAGAACAGGCTCTTTCAATGCAGGAAAATGAGTATTCTCATTTAATTAAAGGTTATGCTTACTATGAAAATGGTAATTATTTTAGAGCGGTTATGGAAGCAGCCAGTGCTAGAAATTTATTTAAAGCTCTGGCCAGTGAAGAATATCAGGACTTTGCAGAATAACTAAATTTAATTGCAGGGGGAATTTGATGTTATTTGATCAGCAGGGAAATTTTAAAATTCAGCAATTATTTACTTATCCCAGTGACAATTATCAAAATTTAAAGCAGGAAGCTCTAAAATGCCACCGCTGTCAGCTGCGGGAAGGTGCTAATGGAGTTGTGATGGGAGAAGGTAGTACTGATAGTAGAATTATGCTGATTGGTGAGGGTCCGGGAGCAAATGAAGATCATTTAGGAAGGCCATTTGTGGGGCGAGCAGGAAAATTAATGGATAAAATATTTGAAGCTGTTAATTTAAAAAGAGAAGATCTTTATATCACCAATGTAATCAAATGTCGTCCCCCTGGGAACAGAGTTCCCCATCAAAATGAATTTGAAGCCTGTGTTTCAATTCTTAGAGCTGAAATTGAGCTTATCTAGCCCAAAGTTATTGTAACTTTGGGATCTACAGCAACAAAATACTTACTTGATCCAGAAGAATCAATTACTAAGGTAAGGGGAAAGTGGTTTCAAAGAGGAGATATTTATTTTTTGCCGACTTTTCATCCTGCCTATTTGCTCAGAAATGAAAAGATGAAAAAATACAGCTGGTATGATTTTAAATTAATAAAAAAAGCCGCTGATAGGATAAAAGAATTATCCAGCAGCGGAAAAATTTAAGTTATTTAGGTTAATTAAAATTTTATAAAGAACTTTTTATAAACTAAGCATTAATTTGCTTAGTTTTTTTGTATTAATTTAAAAAATTAGTCAAACTTTCTAAATAAACCTGTGACTTTCCCTAAAATCTTGACATCTTTAGATATAATTGGTTCATAGGCAGGGTTTTCAGGCTGTAATCTGACATGATCTTCTTCTTTGAAAAAGCGCTTTACTGTTGCTTCATCATCAAGTAAGGCAATTACAATTTCATTATTTTCAGCATAGCTCTGTTTTTCAGCTATAACATAATCACCATCATGTATTCCCGCCTCAATCATACTATCTCCACTAACTTTAAGCATAAATAAATCATTATTTCCTACTTTTAAATAGCTTAAGGGGAGAGGGAAATAATCTTCGACATTTTCTTCCGCCAGAATAGGTGCTCCTGCAGTAACCTTACCAACTACCGGTATGTTAATCATTTCTTTATCATTTTTAGCTTCCTGATCATTATTATAAATTACCTCAATTGCTCTCGGTTTGGAGGGATCTCTGCGGAGGTAATTCAATTTTTCTAAAGTTTTTAAATGACTGTGAACAGAAGCAGGAGATTTTAGGCCAACAGCCTTCCCAATTTCCCTAACAGAAGGGGGATATCCTTTGGTTTTGATTTCATCTATAATAAATTGTAAAATACTTTGTTGTCTTTTAGATAGCTCTTCCATAATTATTCCTCCATTCTTATTTTCTTCTATTATAACATAAAAATAATAAATAGACAAACAATCGTTCAAATAGCTCTTGACAATGAACATGTGTACTGCTATAATATAAATACAAACAGTTGTTTAGTACAGATGTTTATATATTAAATAGGAGGGGTTAGTTATGAATGGTATAAATACTTATTCATTAAATTATCAGGGAGCTAAAACAGCAAAGAAAAAGAGAAAATCAATTTTAAAGAAGATTTTGACTGCTGCAGCAGCCGTGTTATTATTTAGTGTTTTGTTTATTTCAATTTTTTCACTAATTGGTTCTGGAGAAAACAGCAGCAATTTTATCAGACATGAAATTGAAACTGGAGAATCTCTCTGGTCAATAGCCGCTCATTACTATGAATCCAGTAATGTTGACTTGAGAAAGATGGTTTATAAAATCAAAAAGATTAATGATATCGATTCTGCTGTAATTAATCCGGGGCGAGAATTGATAATTCCAATAAATTAATTTATATAAATAAGATATATAGTCTGGATCGAAAATGATTGTAATTCAGGGGAAATCGCTGTTTTGCAGTCATTTTTTTGTTATAATTATTTTCATATAATATACTATTTAATACAGAAAGGCTGATTAAAGATGAAAAAAACTATTATTTATACCAGGGTTAGCACTCAAAAAGAAAGTCAGAGCACAAGTCTAAAAAGGCAGAAAGAAGAACTATTAAGTTATGCTTTAGAAAATGAATTGAAAGTTATTAAAACTATTGAAGAAAAAGAAAGCGGCTTTAATGAGAGCAGGCCGGGGATTATTGAGGTTTTAAACTTAATCAAAAAAAGAAAAATAGATATTTTATTAGTGCAGGACAGCAGCCGACTGGGGCGTGGTAATGCCAAAATGGCCTTAATCCATCAGGTCGAAAAAATGGGGGCAGAAATACATACTCTGGCTGATAAAGGGGCAATTGCTTTAAATGATTTAGAAAAGATGATCTTAGAAATACTGGGAGTTGTGGAAAATTATCAGCAGGAACTCAGAAATCAGAATATCAGCCGGGCTATGAAAAATAAGATTGCAGAAGGTGAATTTAACCCCGCTAAAAATCTAAAAAATATTGATCAGGGTGGACGGGACCGCAAGCAGGTGCCCTTAAAAGAAATAATCCGGTTACGCAATTTGGATTTAACCTTTAAAGATATAGCTGCAACTCTGCGCGGTCTGGGCTATGATGTTTCAAAATCAACAGTCCACCGGCGTTATCAGGAATATAAGAAAAATAATGAAGTAATTTTGTAAAATATTTTACCTTTTATTGTTGAGTAAAATGCTATACTTAATAAAGAGAAAGAATATCAAATGAATTTCAAGTAATTATTATAAATAATAACAAAATATTTCACTGAGGTGATATAAGATGAATAAGAATTTAAACCCTAATAAGATCGCCGTCATTGGAGCTGGTGGAGTTGGAGCAACAACAGCTTACGCTCTGATGGTTCAGGGAGTAGGTTCAGAAATTGTTTTAATCGATGTAAATAAGGATAAGGCTGAAGGAGAAGCTATGGATTTAAGACATGGAGCTTCTTTTGTCAATCCGGTTGATATTTATGCCGGTGATTATGAGGACCTGGCAGATGCAAAGTTAATTATTATCACTGCTGGAGCTGCCCAGAAGCCCGGGGAAACAAGGCTTGATCTAATAAAAAAGAATACAGGAATATTTAAAAATATAGTTTCTTCAATCACTGAATACAATCAGGATGGTATACTCTTAGTTGTGACTAACCCGGTAGATATACTGACTCATTTAACCTATAAACTTTCTGGTTTTCCGGCAAATAGAGTTATCGGCTCTGGAACAGTACTGGACAGTTCCCGCTTCAGATCCTTATTAAGTAAAAACTGTGGAGTTGCAGCCAGTAATGTTCACGGTTATATTATTGGAGAACACGGTGATAGTGAGGTTCCGGTCTGGAGTCTAACCAATATTGCGGGAACAAAGATAGAAAACTACTGTCCAATTTGTAATAAAGACTGTACAGATAGAGACCACAGTCTTGAAGAAATAAGCTCTCAGGTTAAAAATGCTGCTTATGAGATAATTGAGAAAAAAGGCGCTACATTTTATGCAGTAGCTTTAGCAGTTTCAAGAATCGCAAGAGCTATCTTGAGAGATGAAAATGCAGTTTTAACAGTTTCATCATTGATGGAAGGATATTATGGAGTTGAAGACATAAGTTTAAGTCTGCCAACTTTAATTAATTCTAATGGAATTGAAAGAGTTTTAGAACTACCGCTGGCTGAAAAAGAGGAAAAAGCATTTAAAGAATCTGCTAAGCATTTAAAAGAGAACTTTGAAAAATTAGAAGTTTAATGTCGGTACCGGGTACCTGGAAAAATTTCTCAAGTACCCGGTACTTTTAATTTTTTGATATCCCAAAATATTAAGTAAACTTAAGATATGAGATACAAGAAAGAATTTATGATAATTGATTTCAGTCAATATTTAACAGAAAAATTTACACCAATAATAAAACTTCGTAAAATAATAATTTTACGAAGTTTTTACTTAAAAAAAGAGATTTCCGCTAAAATGAGCTGAAATCAGCAATTTTGATCTATGATGGCCACTTTTCTTAAAGCCTCATAAATTAAAAAGCTGATCAAATCCCCATCCCAGCGAAAACTTTTTGCTTCTAGAGCCTCTGCTTTTTTGTAAACTCTAACTCTACTTGATTTAAAATATATGTTTTATCTATTTTATTATTCTTCTTTATAAACAGCAACAACTTCTCCATAATAAAATGTGTGCATATCTTTATCTGGATAATTCTTTTCCAAAATATCCTGATCTAAATTTTCTTTCAGCATATCCTGCTGATATTTAATCTTACAGATAAAATGCAGATCATTTCCTTTGATAATTGGAACTTCAGATTCTTCGACTTCCCCCAGCTCTAAATCTAATTTTTCAATTTTATTATAATCTCGGCCGGATTTAGTTCCGCAAAACTGCAGCTCTTTTTTTAACTGGCCGTTTAATGGTACACTGACTGTAAAATAATTGCTGCCTTCTATAAGCTGATGAGTGTGGCGTGATTTTCTGACTGGAGCCATTAAAATATTTTGATTCCAGATAAATCCTGCAGTTCCCCAGCCCATTGTCATTGTATTTACTTCGCCGTCACTTTTTGTTGTTAAAAATACTCCTTTGGGCAGAATCTCATTATATTTATTTAATACCTGATTAAAATCTACTTTCTTCATTTTTATTCACCTCTGCTTAAATATTATAGAAAAAAAGCTGAATATAACTTTGCAGAAATATTCAGCCTTAATTTATTAATTTAATTATTTATCCGATAAATAGTTTAATTTTCCATTTTCATGTAATTCTTTAATTTGAGCTACATCTTTATCTCCACGTCCAGAAAGGTTAACAATTACAATTTGATCTTTATCCAGCTCCGCAGCTATCTTCATTCCACCAGCTACAGCATGAGCACTTTCAAGAGCGGGAATAATTCCTTCTTTTTCAGATAATAAATGGAAGGCATCTAAAGCTTCCTGGTCAGAAGCAGTTGTATATTTAGCTCGACCGGAGTCCTTGAGGAAACTGTGTTCAGGACCAACTCCCGGGTAATCTAAGCCGGCTGCAATTGAATGAGTATGTGAGATAACTTTTTCATCCTGATCATCATAAAGTACATAACTTTTGAAACCATGCAGCTCACCGGGTTTACCATAAGTTAAAGGAGCAGCGTTTTCTCCCGGTTTATCTCCCTTACCACCAGGTTCAATTCCCAGAATATTTACTTCTTCATCATCTACAAAAGGAGCAAATAAACCAATAGCATTACTGCCACCACCAACACAGGCTACCAGATAATCAGGAAGTTTACCTTCTTTTTCTAGAATCTGCTCTCTGGCTTCCTGACCAATAATCGACTGAAATTCTTTAACCATTGTCGGATAAGGATTAGGACCTACTGCAGAACCAAGCATATAGAAGGTATTATCTGCATGCTGAACAAAGTCTTTTAAAGCTTCATCAACAGCGTCTTTTAGGGTTCCATCACCAGCAGTAACTGGTTTTACTTCGGCACCTAAAAGTTCCATTCTAAAAACATTTAGAGCCTGACGTTTGGTATCAACTTCACCCATATAAATGATGCAGTCCATATCAAATAAGGCACAGGCGGTTGCTGTTGCTACCCCGTGCTGTCCGGCTCCAGTTTCTGCAATAATTCTTTTCTTACCCATTTTGCGGGCAAGTAGAGCCTGACCAATACAGTTATTAATCTTATGAGCACCAGTGTGATTTAGATCCTCTCTTTTTAAATAAATTTTCGCTCCTCCAACCTCTTCAGTCAGAGATTTAGCAAGATATAAAGGGCTTGGCTTGCCCACATAATCTTTAAATAAATAAGCCAGTTCTTCTCTAAATTCGGGGTCATCTTTTATTTCATAAAAAGCTTCTTTTAAATCCTCTAAGACATCTGCTAATTCTGGGGGAACGATACTGCCACCAAAATCACCAAAAAACCCATCTCTATTCTCTTCTCTACTCTTCTTTTTCATTCTCTCATCCTCCATCTCAAATTTTTTGAATTTAATAAAAGTTTAGCAGAAATATTGACTTCTGTCAACCTAGACTGAGCTGTTCCAGGCTAATTTGACTTATCCACATTTAGCAGCCATTCTTTAACTTCTTTATTTCCTGGCTCATTTTTAAAAAATAATCCGGTTAAATCAGAATGATGTTTATTCTCGAAAATTTTCAACTTAGTTTCTGCCTGAGTTTTTGCATTGATTTCTTTTAGAAATACAATAGAATGAGCTTTAGGAACCAGGGGATCTTTTGCCCCGTGCAGGCAGAAAATAGGAATCTTAAAATCTGAATGCAGATAATTAATAGGATTTGCTTTTTGTCTTTTTTTGGATGTGGGTACAAATCCGTATAAATACTTTTCAGCTCTTTTAGTTCGGCAGGGTCGGGATAGATCAAGTGGCCCACTGATAGACAAAAAAGCTGTAAAAAGATTTTTATTTAGTTTATATTTCTGCTGCAGATCTTGATTTAAAAGCAACAGCCCTCCCAGATGGGCACCTGCAGACTGTCCAGCAATAATAATATTTTTCTCAACTGCTGAACTTCTTAAAATGGATGAGGTCTTTTTTAGAGCTTCAAAGACATCAATCTCCTGATCAGGGAATTGAAAATCAGGTGCCAGCCTATAAGTTGGCATAACTGTTGTAAAACCAAGTTTAGTAAAATAATCTGCCATAAACTTAAAAAATTCAGGATTACCTTTATTCCAGCCACCGCCATGAATAAAAAAGATAACATTATTTCGTTCAGCTTTAGATTGAGGGTTATACCACAACAGGTATTGATGTTCATTATTTCCATACTTTATTTTTTCCGCCTGCAGACTGTCTGCAATTTTCCAATTTTTAATTTTGGCTCGAATAATTAATAAAAATGTTGTTAAATAGTCTCCCAGCTGCCATTTAAGCATGGAAATCACATCCAAGTATTATTTATTTTTTATTTTATCACATTATACCACTCATTAAAATCATTATTATTGAATTTCATTTTCTTGATCATCATTAATTTTTTTTCAATTAGAGGTTCAAAACTTTTTATAAATCTTTTGGTTAAATATAGATGTTGTAAGTCTTCATATTTGAAATTTATATTTGGAACATCAGCTAAAATAAGAATAAAATCACCATTTTTCATGTTATTTTTATTGTAAAGGTGAAATCGAGCTAATTTCTTGTAGTATGCTTTATCATAACTTGGATGGATTCTATTATTAAAAAGTACACCAAAAAATATTTCCTGTCTATTATGACATAGGTAACCATCAAAAATTGCGCCCCTTAACATAGCAGGATACCGTCAAATGAAATATGATAGTTACCATAAAATGTAAGTAAATAGTAATAGAGCATCACTAATTTTAATTATAATAAAAATCTTCAGAATGTCAAAAGT
>Ga0182238_1000093_pt1 | contig 31906 bp, 15 predicted proteins | sample hydfrates6_PW_90_FD_132439 | JGI IMG/M metagenome (GOLD analysis project Ga0182238, IMG submission 132439) | Subsurface microbial communities from deep shales in Texas, USA - hydraulic fracturing test 6_PW_90 | ecosystem: Environmental > Aquatic > Deep subsurface > Shale gas/oil reservoir >... | reverse complement strand
CGGTTACGGACTGCCGGACTTCGCAGAGGAACTCAACTACGGGGTCGATCTATCAACCATCTGAGGGAGGTATCAGGTTGGTGGGGTGAAGGTGCCCCATCAACCATTAAATCCGTATACCCCTTATTGTTATTCAGGAAATGTTGCATCTCAAGATGTTTTAAACGAAATAAACACCCTCTCTGGTGTTGTTGCTGCAAGTCAACCCCAATTGGGTACTATATGGGTATACTCCCAAGGCAACACTCGTGCTCGGTCTGTCTGTAATGTCCTTTACCGGTATGGAGTACAAGCCCGAGTTCATATACTGGATGGACAGGCAGCTCTTGCTGGAGAATTTAGAGAATTGGACAGTTGTGACACTTACTAAAAAAAGGGCCCCATGTGTCAGGCTAGTGGTCGCTTCGGGGCGCTGCCAGGAGGCCCTCTATTCTTCCTGAGCTAGAGGGGTTCCTTCCATCTTAACTGGGCCCAAATTTTGTCTAGACAATGGGGGAAACTGTAGTTCGTTCCTATAGCCTCGGGCTCGGGATTTGGCTGCCTGAAAGAGGCTATTCAGTCCTTCGAGCATGCGTTTGTGTGGTTGGACACCCAGCGCCTTGAAATAAGCTCAGCAAGCTCTTTGAACGTGGTCAGGGCCCGTTGAACCGGTTTGAGCAGGGACTCATTTTCAATCTGCTCTTGGGCGTGTTTGATAAAATGCGTAATGCGTCATTTGGCAGATTGGGCCGAGGCAGAGTGCTGGACCCATCGGAACATCTCCTTGATGCGAAAAGCCTTGTCAGTGATCTCCATGTGGCGGACTGCTGCAGAGACCGGCATCTCGCGGACGAGGCTTATAGCCGCTTGTTCAAAGAGCAGGGTAAACTGACTGCCCTCTCTGACCCAGAGGCACGTCTGCCGTAAGGTAGCAATGATGCTGGAAAAAGTTCAGGTGCCTCCAGGTGAACTCTTTAAAATCATGCGCCTTACAAAGCTCGCCACAATGGGGGCAGGGGAACTTGGATCCCCTATCGGCGCTGATCCGAATATGGAGTTCATGGGGTGCTTTCCCAGTATCGAGCCATTGGTCGATGATCCTTCCAGGGGTTCTCCAAGCCTTGTGTATTCCACGCGCTACGTCGAAGAACCCTAAAACTTAGGGCGAAATGACAGGAATTTGTGGTAGGACTTTTTTATTTATATTCCAGTACATTACATTAAACATCACCTAAAATTTGGGGCGAAATGACAGAGATTTGGGGTGAGTGTTTTTTTATTTTTCCCAGTATTTTATACTAAACATCACCTAAAATTTGGGGTAAGATGGTAGAGGGCATTGGAAGATCGTTTTATGTGGGGAGAGAATGTTTTTGCCAAAAAGTGGACTTTTTTTCGTAATTATAGCGCCTTGCACGCTGTAGCATTTTTTTAAAAAAGATAGATCGACAGCTATCTCCTAGAAATTTATAAGCGTGAATTTTTTTTATTCTAGTTTATTATATAAAATACCCTAATACTTATGGGGCGGGTTTTACCCCTTTTCGGGCAAATGTCCACCCCAATGGAGCCACTTTGAGTAGCCATTTTGCGGTTGCGAAACCCCCATTTTTTAAACCGTTTTGGTGTTTTTGGCGGTGCTTTTTTACCCTTTGGTTGGGTTTCGGGGTCCTGTAGCTAGGCCCGTCCAGGTAGACTAGGTGCGGCGTCGCGGTCGATGGTGGCTGAACCCGGGAGTTTATTCTCAAACGCCCGGTCCCAATACAGAAAGTCGAGGTTGCTGGTGGTCATGATGATGATGGCCGCGTGTTCGTATCTGTGCGCCACGAGTGCATGCGATCTTCATCGTGCGGGGACCGGACCGGCTTGAGCCCAAAGTCGTTGATAACCAGGAACGGGACCCTTGATGGCATGGGTCTGCGTGGCCCTGGCTCCATTAGGGTGGACATGAAGTGGATCCATTAACGGAGTCACTGACAATACCGTTCATAATAAGCCTTCCTTTATTTATTGTATTTGTTTTTATATTTTAAAACTTTATCTGAAACTTTCTGACTAATCCCAACATTTCCATCAACACACGGCTCCCCGTCTGCGGTATAAGGAATGCCGCAATATATATATTCCGCCACTTCCCTTTCTTCTTCACTTAAACTGGAAAGGTCATAAGAATACGCTTCTTCATACCATCCAGAATCCTCAACCATCTTGGCCAATTTTTCCTCTGTTGAAATCACATTCCCTTGTGAAGAATTTTCCTTGTCTGTTTCACCCTCAACTCCTTTTGAAGCTCTGTTTGTTTGTTCTTTTTCCTGATCTATTTTTTCAGATTTTTCTACATATTCCTTAATAGACTTTGAGCCAACTGACTCGCCATCTTCTTCATATAAATAAAAATCTGTGTTTTGCATTTTTGTATCAGAACTTGATTCACCAATATTATCTTGAATACCATTATTGCTTAATTTGTTTACTTTATTATCTATATTTTTCATCTCTTCTTTTTTTCTTTTTTTAATATCATAAATATATTTTTTTATTGAATCACCATTTATTTTTAAGCCTAAATCATTAAATAAATCGGCTATGTCAGTATACCTATACCCCCTTTCTTTGAATTCAATAATTTTTTCATAGTTGTGCTCGATTATTTTTCGACAACTTCTTTTGTCTTTAGCAGTCTTTAATTTTTCGTTTAAAGCTTTGTCAAAGTTCATGTTTATAATCCTTTTTATGTGTGCGCTTTTTTATGAATATAATACCAAAAAAATCAGCTAGTCAATTAAGTTTGGGTCAAATCAGGCTTTTTAGGCCATAAATAATTGAGAAAATGTGATATTTCGTTAAAAAAAAGTAAACTTTTAGCACCCTATAGGTGGAGAGGCTAAAGAAATAAAAACTATACAAAATTTATAGTCAGTTAAAAAAAAGTAGATGGAAAATAGATAAAAAGTAAAAAATTTACCATAAGATACTGAAAAATAGTGATTTTTACAGCCAACCGGTAGGTGGATAATGAGTGGAATATGTCCCATTTAAGGGCAGGAAGTCACTGGTCCGGGTTACAGTTTTGTTGGACACTGATTTGGGACAATGGCACCACCGCCCCAAACCCAAGGAGATGTCCTGGGTGGATAGCCTTATATGCTGAAATATAACAATTGGGGAATGACAGTGGACAAATGGGGTAATAGTCAGCTTTTATCCTTTATGTCTCTGTAATTATTAGCTAAAATAAGATAGCCAATAAAAAGCAAACGACATTTAAAGCTGCGAAAAAAAACCTGAAACAGGATCCTCGCCAGTGGGAAAATGGGTGAATAGCTCCGTTAAAGCACTGTCTTGATTGAGAATCTGCTAGAAAGTGGGAAATTGGGTGAATTCAAAAAGTGGGAAAATGGGTGAATAGCTATAGTAAAGCCTTGTATTAATTCAAGATATGCTGAAATATAACAATTGGGGAATGGCAGTGGACAAATGGGAGAATAGTCAGCTTTTATCCTTTATCTTTCTGTAATTATTAGCTAAAATAAGATAGCCAATAAAAAGCAAACGACATTTAAAGCTGCGAAAAAAAACCTGAAACAGGATCCTCGCCAGTGGGAAATTGGGTGAATAGCTTCGTTAAGGCACTGTTTTAATTGAGAATATGCTATAAAGTGGGAAATTGGGTGAATTCAAAAAGTGGGAAAATGGGTGAATAGCTATAGTAAAGCCTTGTATTAATTCAAGATATGCTGAAATATAACAATTGGGGAATGGCAGCGGACAAATGGGGCAATAGTGCACTTTAAGAAACTGAAATCTTTAGAATATGTTACACGTGCCACTATGACCTCCTGTTGGAATGGACCCTAACCTCTCACGGAGTGTCCGTCATCTATAGGGCACTTCAAACTACATTCTCAGCTCCGGACCTTCAAACTCCTCTTCATCAATCTCTGGTTCTTGATTCTCTACCACTTCTTCCACTCTCTGCTCGGCTCTCAACTGTTCCATCAGCTCACCTAAGTCCTTGACCTCCTTAGGGGGACGCCAACTATCTATTTGGCAATCAGTATAATCTCCAATGCCCTCCATCTGTTTTTTGTACCCTCTATCAGTTTTTGCTTGCTTCTCTGGTGTGTCTTCATTCTCAAAGGCAACCACTACCTTTGAAGCCTGCCTAAAAAAATCTTGAACCTCAGGATTGTTGAGCCACTTCCTTACTCCTGAACCTCCAGAAACAATAACTGTGGGTGGCTCATGGTCATACATGCTGTGCAGGTCACGAACTGCCAGGGCATCAATACCGTCTTCGACAACCCAAGCATGACGCGCATTGCCAGGCAAAATAGGGGGGTATGTTTTGTCGCTCCCGGTAAAATCTCGCTTGCTCACCTCAGCCTCAGAGTCGATTTCACGCTTTGTGGCATTCCGAATTTTCCCCTGGCCATCATACCCACAAAATACCGGACCACTACCCACATAACGGACAAAATCAAGGCTTTCGGCCCACTCCAAAGTGGCCCAACTTATTCCTCGGCCTTCAAGATATTGCCGACCCTGCTCTTGAGCTTCCCAAGTTTCCCTGGGTAGCCTTGGCCGACTGGCCGGCTTGGGGTTGTAGGCTTTGGTCTGTGGCCTTGAGCTACTAACATCAATCCCCAGATCCCCGAGAAGTAAATATACCGCCTCAGCAAACGGCATATCCTGATTATCATATAACTCCCTAACAAGATCGATGTTATCCCCAACTCCGGTTTCATCGAGATGACAATGTACCCACTGACCATCTTCTTTTATTGTACTTTTAAAGTATTTTTGGCCATCCCGCACTATTGAAAGATGTCGTCCTTGGTCCCTTACCTCAAAACCTATCGATTCAAAAAAAGGACGTGGATCTATTCTTTTTGCTTCGCTAATTTTATTATATTCAATATAGCTTTCTTGTTTTTTTGTCCCGCGTTTTCCATCAAAATTTGGTAGTCTTTTGCGTTTTGATGCAATTTTGAATCTAGTGCTCCAGGCCATTCGTCGACCCCATCTCGTTTCTGATTTTGTATATCTTCTATTTTTTCGTTTAATCCCCTTATACTTGGATCTAGTTCTTGTAGTATCTCTTTCTTTATTTGCTGTACTGTTTGTTCTATACTTGCCCTTTGCAGCTTGAGTATCTCGCCCAACTGATTTGAAAGGTTCTGAAATATTTGCTGTATCTCTTCGTTCAAATTCAATGCTGGAACCATCTGTTCCGCTAACGCCTCGGGAAGTTTCTCCAAATCCTCTCGCAATTCCGAAATCTCGTTCATTAGCTCCACATGCTGCTTCTCTCTCTGCTCTGATTCCTCCTCCAGCTGCTGAGAAAAACCCTGCACTGGCGTCATTTGTTCTGCTATCGACTCCGGAAAGCTCTGCAAACTCTGATGCAAATTCGTTATTTGCTCGCTCAACTTTCCAATCTGCTTCTGTCTTTCCAAAGCCTCTTGCCCAATTTGCTCTGGAACTTGCGACAAGCTCTGCCGCAATCTCGAAATCTCGTTGGTCAACTCTTGAATCCTGGCTTGGCGTTCCTGAGTCTGTTCCAAGGCCCTGTCTTTCATCTCCTGCACCTTGCCCATATTCCACTCTCCTGGCTTCGAGCCTTGGTTTTAAGTTTTTCCAACCATACGATTTATGGATCTGGCTTGCCTTATAGCGGCATGTCTCCCCACCTCGCTCCAACTCGAAACTAAGTCCATTTATGCGTCCGGTTTTGGCTTGGTTTACATGAACAACGATTCCTTCGAGTTCAAGGCGTTGCTTCAAGTCTTCCAGGGTCCCATCACCATTGTTGATTGCCACTTCTAAAGCTGAGGCAACTTCAACCTTTGGCGGAATGGCAACTCCCTTTGATTCCCAGGCCAGCCTCTCCTTTTGTGCAATCTTCACCTGAGGCCCTTTCGACTTCGTTCCAGGCCGCTGCCGGTAATCTTCTTCAGCGGTTTCCGGACCGGGAGTCAGGATAAGTCCCATCTCCTGCTCGATCTCTTGAGTAGCCCTATGAACCGCTCTCGCTTCCCATCGGCCATACCAAATACTGCCATCAAGCCCGATCCTGGAGGCCACCAAGTGAGCATGCTCGTAGTCAGTGTCGTCATGGCGCACAAGGGTCCACTGGATAAAGTTCGGATCCATGCCTACCTTGGCCATCAACTTTTCGGCCGCTTCCTGCCATCGCTCATCCGTGAGTTTCTCACCTTCAGGCAAAGACAAGCTTGTGTGCCATACCGGTCGCTCTATATCGGGTCTCAGTTTTCGGCTCACCGCAAATTCGTTGGCCAAATTCCGAGGGTCATGCCCATCCAGATTTCCGCCGGCCAAATAGGCTCCAGGGCGTGGCTGGTTAGTGCCTTCTTCCATCAAAAGGTAATTGAGGACACCACGGAACCCTGCTCCCCTGACAACATTACCCTTCATAATCCACTCCAATAAGCTGAGCCCGAAGACCCTTGATCTGTCTCAGGAGTCCCTCTACCAGCTCCCGGTCATTAAGAGTCCACTCCAAAACCTGGCCTTCACGTGCAGCTTTGGCCACGGAGTTTAAACCGCCCGTAAGCTTGCCGAGATGCGCCCATGCTTCCCGGTTCAGCTCCGGTATGCTTTCCTGCTGCTTTCTTTTCATGCCTGCATCCCGCAACCAAGCCGGGACACGTTCAGGTGAGCCAGCTCTTTCCTGCAGGTAAGCATATTCTGCATCAGTCAGATATACGCTTACTCGCCGTTTGCGCTGCTCAGATTCCGGTTTGGGCTTCGGGCCACGTTTCGGCTTGGCCTTATACTCTGTATAATCTTCACTCATGCTTACCGCTTCCTTCTTTTCTTCGAGGGGGGCCCCGCCGCACACACAAGCGAGAGCGCAGGGTGTGTAGTGGGGGGACGTGAACAACCGGAGGGAAGTTTGAAGGGCTGAAAGCCCGAAAACTTCCCGGAGGGCAGTTACACGTCCTTCCTAACCTTTTTTCATGCTTATCCTTACTTATCGGATGCCAGCCTAAAATTGTTTGGGGGGTACCTTCCCCCCGACCCCCTGGGGTTAGCCAAAAGGGTCGGGGGGAAGGGGCCAGTGGGAGAACAAAATTTTGCCGGTCTAGGTTGCTAGCCCGGACCACCCGGGGCCAATGCTTCGGATTCAGTTGCTGACAAGGACGAGCGACGTTTGCTATTTGTGAACCAAACGTAGATTAAGTGTAGATAAAACGCTACCCGAAAGTCTACTTGCTGTCTACCAAATTTTACTAAACATAAATCACGCACAGCCCAAACGTATACTATTCGTGGGCCAGCCGTAGACAAAATGTTGATCAAGTGATTATTTTCTGACTACCGAGTGGTATCATGCGTGGATAGCGAGTAGACTAAATGCAGACCAACTAATAATATTTTACAATAAATTTCAGTATATTACCCTAAAACCGTGAAAGCTTTCTATGGAAACAAAATTTGATTCTTCGGCGTAGTACGTGGAATTTCCCGCAGCCACTACAAAAGATGTGAGGTTCATTTAGGGAGTCCTTCACACACCTGCCCATCCCCATCTCCGTCCAAACGGTGGGGGTCACCGGGTTGATGGGCTTCGAAAAATTTCTGTGCCTCCGCCTGCGTCGAAAAATCGCTGCAGTTCTTGTCCTCCAATGTCTCCCTCTCACCTTGACCGTGATGAGATCGGTCACCACGTCGCCAGTCCCAAGGTGCTATGGGATCGGGCTGCCTCCAGAGGCCCCGATTAGCCAGCTTCGCCTTTCGCTCCAGTGTGATCCAACGACCGCAAAAATTCTGTCGGCAATATTTGTGGTAAACCCAGGCTAGCCCATTATAGAGCAAGGCCGCATTCAGGCTCTCCCCTGAACCGGCCAAAGAAACAAGGCCAACCACGCGACCGTACCTGTCGATATCCATTTCTTGGACTTCCACACGCTTCATACCGACCATCTTAGCTGTGAACCGCTTGGCTTTGGTCCCAAAATCCTGACGCTTTTCCGGACAGTCGATACCATACAGGCGAACATTAACCTCGTTGTGCCCTTTCATGACTTCAATGGTATCGCCGTCTTTGATATGGACAGCCTTGCCGGTCCAAGACAGGGATATAGTAGGTGAAGCAAGTATCGTGAGACAAATAAGGATAAATCCAGCCCAACCTGGACGGATATTAACTCGGCAACGACTCATGCTTAAATTCCTCCAGCATTTCCTGCGGTGCATTCCAACCGGAAATTTGCCCCCTGGGGTTGTTTCAGGGCAGCCTTGCCCCCGGGGTGAACAAGCGGTCGTGGTCCGGGTTACAGTTTTGTATTTGGCTGTCATTCACTTGGACTTGCAAGTCCGAATAGGTAATAGCGGATAGTCTGGGTATCAAAAAATTTGACTTTTTGCGGCGTCATTCATGCAGAAACATTAAAAAAGAGATTGTTCATCCGGGATTGAGTTAGCATAAAAAACCGGCCTTGCTCCATTTTTGCAAAAACGAATTTACTGTCCGTATTTTTCGACCAAAAGCGCCCTTACCTCATCGGCTATCTTCGTTCCCCGGCTTGCGCAATCGGTCTTGATCTTGCGGTGAAGCGATTCGGGGATGTCGATGGTTAGGCGCTTTTTCGCCTCTGCACCCTGGTCCGCCCCGGATACCCATGCGTCTTGCTGTTCCGGTTTTGCCTTCTTCGTGGGTTTTGGGCCCAAACCTACTTTCTTCGCCATGCTCCCCTCCTAGATTTCCAGCAGTTCTGCTGCAAAGGCCTGGACCTCTGCCGCAGCGCTGCTTTTCGGATCCACCTCGGAGACGGTCAGCCCGGAGGCCACCGCCTCGGCAAAGAGCACTCGTTGGCCAACCGTGCCCGCCAGAATCGGCAAGTCATAGTTGCCCAGCGCTTCTTTCACGTCCCGGCCTATCGCCGTATTTACAATTTTACGATTTATTACAAAACATGATTTCAATTTTTCTTTATAAATAGCTCCCTCGTTGACCAGGCCCACCACCTCTTCGGCGCTCCAAATGTCATAGGGCGAGGGCTGCACTGGTATGACCACCATGTCAGAGGCCATAATGACCGACCTGGCCAGGTCGGTGACCCGTGGTGCCCCATCGATCACGATATGATCGTAGTCCCCGGCAAAGCCGCCGATCTCTTTGTGCACCGTGGGCCTGGGTAGCCCGATAACGGGGAAAAGCGGTTCCCCTTCCCTGGCTGCAGCCCAATCCAGGGCGGAGCCTTGCGGGTCTGCGTCGATCAAAAGCACCCGGCTTCCCATCCGGGCCAGTTCACCGGCCAGGTTTACGGCCAGGGTGGTCTTGCCTACCCCACCTTTTTGATTCAATAGCGAGACAATCACAGCGCCCCCTTGCGGTTTGGCTGAAATGTAATTTTCAGTAAATACAGAGACACGCTTTTGTTAAAATACGTTTTCCATACACGGGCGTATTGTCAGGGTTGTGGGGTTGCCCATTCACAAAGGATCGATTTCAGCGGCCTGGATCCGCTCATATTCCTCAAGTTGAGAGATGGCCTGGTGTACAGCCTCCGGGCTACACCGATCCCGGAAGATCAGGTCCCGGAGCGCTTTGACACACAGCTTGGCCGCACGGTCCTCCAATGGCAGCCGGCATAAAGGAGGGTTGCAGCAACCCCACGACTTATCCAGGCCAAGCGTCCCCGCCACGTCCATATGATCCTCTGCGGGCAGGACCTCAACCCGGCCTCTCGGCTTCCAGGCCAGGAAGGCATTGGTCAGATTGTATTTCACTGCCCCCCCTCATAATACATTTTTACGGAAATACTATTTTCAATAAAAACAGAAATGCGATTTTCCGTACCTACGTGCGATCGATCCGGTTTGTCCAGTTTCTATAAACACGACCAGGCCGTTTTCTCCGGTAAGCCGGGGCTTCTATTGGTTATGGCGGCCCTGAGGCAATCCCGTGAGTTCGGCTAACGCCTGTGCCCGTTTTTGCGCCTGGTGGTGCAGCAGCCCCACCTGTGCATCCACATAGTCAAACACCCTGGGGCGCTTGCCCGTACCAGGGCGGAGAATCCGGCCCACGACCTGGAGCAGTCGCCCCTTGAAGCGCACCGGCGTAGTCAAAAACAGACTGGACAAACCAGAACAATCAAAACCCTCACCCAAAAGCTGGATGGTCGAACACAACACCGGTACTTCTCCGGCCTGGACAGCGGCCACAATTCCCTCTCGCCTGTCTCTCGGGGTTTTCCCAGTCAATACCTCGGCCCTGAGCCCTGTGCCTCGGACAAGCTCAGCCAGGGCCTCGCAATGGGCCACCCTGTCACTGACCACCAGAGCGGTGCCGGCCTGAGCCTGGACCTCGGCAATCACGTCATTGACGATCTGCCGATTGCGGTCCTTGTCCTCGACCAGGGTGCTGACCATTGCCGGGTAATCATTAGTGTAGTCATATTAGAATACAGTCTCCCGGCGAATGATTTCCGGGGCCAGAACAGCGCCGGTGGCTTGCAAAAGGGCAGGATCCACCTGGTGGACTCGATCTCCCAAGGTAAGGTAGATCAACCGGGTCAAACCATCCCGGCGGTAGGCCGTGGCGCTCAACCCAAGCATAAATCGACAGTCAAAAGCCCTCACGGCCTCTGTGAACATCGTGGAAGGTGTGCGGTGACACTCATCCACGACCAGGTGCCCGAAGCCCTCAGAGAGGCTGTCCAGACGCTTTTTGACACTGTTGACGATACCCACGGTCACTGGTCGGACCTCTGCCTTCCCGTCCCCGATCTGCCCCACCTTATCCAGGGCAAGGAAGGCTTTGATCCGTTCCCGCCATTGGTGCAGCAGTTCCTTGTTGTGTACGAGGATCAAGGTAGGTTGCTGGCGCTCGGCAATAACGGCAAGAGCCATGACGGTCTTGCCAGATCCGGTCCCGCTCTCCAAAACTCCGAAATCCCGACTCAAAACATCCTGTACGGCCTGAGACTGATAGTCCCTTAACTTTCCGACAAAAGAAAAGGACAACGGGTCGAGGGCGCGTCGTTGATCGTTGATTTTCCAATGGATCCCAGCTCGTTGTAGTAAAACGATGGTATGGCGAGTCCAGCCACGGGGGAATGCCACCCCATCTGGAATGTCCTCCCAAAGTTCAATCTCCGGTTCCAGAGCCCCGGTGTAACGTCCAAATCGCTCTGCCTGAGAATACTTGGGATTCTCCAGGGTCATTGCCTCCCGGATCTGATGAAGAATTGATTCCGGTGCCCCCCGGAGCTCAGTGTGGTTGCGAACCGTGACTGTTGCCGCAGTCATATTTATTAATGACCTTTCTTATATATTTGGGGTTATACAATTAGAAAAATAAAGAGATAAACAAACATAGAAAAATCAATTTGTTGCAGAATAAATATTCTTCTCCCAATATTGCCTAAGCCAAGGATCCGTAGGTCCTTTGTGAGTTTTACCAGCCAATATTTGATTTAATTCCTCTTCCGGCAAATTTGCTTTCCATGCTTTGAACTGAGATTCCTTTTTCTCTTTTCCCAGCTGTTGCAGCCTATCAGCTTCTTCCTTGGCATCCAGCTCAGCTTGCTCTTCCGGGGAAATATATCCAGCTGGACGGCGATAATAGCCTTCTCTAGCTAGAGAACTGAACACGTAAGAACATGGATTCCCTACGGGATTACCTTCTTTATCAGTCATCTTTCCCTGATCTAGCTCCCATTCAGCGTGATCAAGCCCCTGGATAACTTTGTCGGCTTTTTTATCCACCTTGGAAAGTCTTTGAACGATTTGCTGGACCTGGTGAGCCCCGAAACCAGATTGGTGGAGCTTTGGCCAAAAGAAAGCAATATCTTCGTCGGTGAGCTGGTTGAGACGAGCCTCACTGGAAGAGGATGAGTTGCCAGGTTGATCTTGCCCATCTCCCCCCACACCCCCCTCTTCTAGATAGATAGATTCTCTGTCTATCTTAGAGGCGTTTGATATGGCCCATTCATACCGCTCATTCATACCGCCCATTTGTACCGCTCGGTTGGGTGGCTCGCCTTCTGATTTAATTATCCAGATTTTTGCGCACCACCCCACGTCCTTAACGAACAGAGTCTTGTAATAAATAAGCCCTTCAGCTTGAAATTTGCTTACTATTCGTCTCGTTGTGCTATACGGAACGCCAGTAATATTAGATATATATGTGAGGGTGGTCGTTTGTGAGCCAATCCGCTGAAGGTAGTCAAAAATCTTTTTTTGATTTCTGGATCTGATTGGAGATTTGGGTTTTAGGAGGATATTTTGAGGGTCTTCAGAGGGCTCAGGTGATCCCTCTGGAGCGCTCATTTGTACCGCTTGGGTGTACCGCTCGTTTGTACCGCCCAATGATTGCGCTCGAAGCGCTCGAGTAAACGGTTCATTTGAGCTGTTTGAATGAGCGGTATGGTGGGTTTCGGGCGGTATATTTGGGCGGTTTGGGTGAGCTGTATCAATAAGCGCTTTACTTGGGCGGTTGTCTTGAGCGGTTTGTTTGGGCGGTTCAGGTGAGCGGTTTGTCCTGCTTTGGCTATCCTCATTAACCTCCTGTTTTAAAGTGTCATTTTCCTCCTGATTGCTTTGCCGATCTGCAAGAGTGAGCGGTATGTTTGAGCGGTTTGTTTGGGCTATATCAGTGATCGGTCCAGATGAGCCCTTGTCTTGGACTTGGGCATTTTGTGGGAAGTTCGCAGATGGAGGGGTGGTTTCAGTGGGTTGTTTTGTGTTTATTTCACGGACACGTTGACATGTCTCTTGAAGCTCATTGTCCTGTTCGTTACTCCTAGCGGAAAGAGTGTCGTACAAAGAGCGTCTTTTTTTCTTGGCCATGAGCTATTCCCCTTCATCAATATCGCCAAGAACCCCACAAAGTTCTTTGGCTAGGTCCCTGTAAGCTCGGGCTCCGACTGATCTCGGTGCATGCCGGATAACTGTTTTGTTTAAGTCTTCTGCTTGGTGAAATACTGTACTCATGCCAATATTTGTTTCAAATATTTGATCTTCCCCGAAGTTTTTTTTAAGGCGCTCCAGGATGACCTTTGACATTGTGGTCCGTTTGTCAATGCTGTTTATAGCAAGCCTAAGAAAACGGAGATCTGGATTAGATACCCTTGTTGGATCATTATCGTCTTCTTGTTGTATATAGTGAACTAATTTAATAGCTTTAGTCAGACCTTCAATTGAAAATCTAGATCCGCACATGACAGGCACAATGACAAAATCTGAGGCCACTAAAGCATTTATTACAAAGAAGCCTAAATTTGGTGGGCAGTCTATTAATGTATAATCAAAGTTCTCGTTAACATATTCTTTTATGTTAGACCTTAAAATATTATAATTGTCTGGAAGGTTTGCAGATAAGTCAAACTCAAGGGCGCTCGTTTCTTCTTCATTTGCTAAGCATTTGAGGCGATCATAAGGAGTAGAGTAGATAGCTTTACCAATGTCATCATTTTCTCCGTTAAGGATATCATAGAGTGATTCTTCGACAAATTTATTATCCACAAGTAGCGAAGAAGAGTTGCATTGGCTATCTAAGTCAATAACCAGCACATTTTTTTGGCGATTGGCCAATGCATGTGCCAGGTTAACAGTCATAGTCGTTTTCCCGACACCGCCTTTATTGTTAACCAGCGAAATAATAGCCATCATGAGCCCCTTAATATTATGTTGCACACCTTAGGGGGGGGTATATGGCTTAAAATCCCTGCCTGTCAACACCTTTAAGGTGCTTTGTATGGTTCGTGGGAGTTGTCTGCTAGGGTATGTGGACGCGAGCGATTCTGTTCCTTGGCGTGAACTTTTCCCCGAGCTGGAGGGCGAGCCCGGATACAGCGTCCATTTTGCAGGCAGCCCGGGAATCGCTCGGGTCTGACCCAGGTCGAGTTTTCCGAGAAGACAGGGATCGCTCAGAGCCATCTTTCGAGCATGGAGAATGGGAAGCTGGAAATCGGAAAGGCCCGGGCCAAGCGTTTGGCTGAAGTGCTAAACCTGGATTTCCGGATCTTTCTCTAGTTCCGCTTTGATTTTCAAAGACCACAGCCCGGAGCCCTAAGATTCCGGGCTTTTTTTGTTCCCGACATTCCGCCAAAGACGGCTTGCCCTCGCCTGTCACGTAGTCTATATTGACTACAAAACCAAAAGGGGGTCCCGTATGGTCATGGAGTTTGATCTTGATTTCGGCCACGAGCGGCGCAGCTTCCGGCAGGGTAGTCGGGTCTATTCAATCAATCTTGAACGCTTCTGGTGGCAAGAGCTAGAGCGGGTCACGGCAGGAGCAGAGGAAAGGCGGCGCTGGGTTCTCGCCTGGATCGAGGACGCTGACATTCTCAAGGTAAACCGGGCGGCCCTGCTCCGTGCCCGTATCCATCAGCTTGTAGTCGAATATGGATACACAGCCGAACCGGAGCCCGATCCTGTGCTCGTGCGTGTCGAGCGGATTCGCCAGCTACGTAGGAGGGGCACCACATGGTGGAGCGTGGCGGCCATCTTGAACGATGAGGGGGTACTACCGTTGTCCGGCAGCGGGAAATGGTCAGCGGAAGGGGTCCGAGCCTTTTATCATTTAAACACTCCGAAGGAATAGCGCCAATTGGTCTCACCAAGCTGCCAGACGAGCAGCGGGAAATATCAGATCATGTAATAAAACAAAACAACCTAGAACACCGTGTGGTTATGTCGTTTTGTTTCAGGCTAAATATACAGTTCTTGATTTTCCTCTTTTTAGGAATAGACTTGTTTTGTTTTGAAGTTCATTAATTATATTAAAATTTAACTGTAAATGTTTCATTGTATCTAATACATCTGTCCATGTTAAAAAAAGCAATTTCTTGCTAATGTAACTTAAATTATTTAATACATTTTCTGTTTTGTTTTTTTCTAACTCAAAAGGCTTTTTTGAAAAATATTTTATAAGTGGTGTGTAGTCTACGGCACCATTTTTTTGGCAGCAACCTTGGAGAGTCAAAAAATTGTTATTCATATAGTTGAAACTATATTTATAACCTGAGGGGTTATTATATTTGTATTGACCAGTTGAAAAAAGTAAAACTGGAATAACTTTTTCGACTGGGTCAAATAAGTCTGAATTTTTAATGACAAACTCTAGTTCAGTAATATATTTTACAATATTTCGTTTAACGTTTGGTGTATTTGGATTTGTAAAAGCTTTAACTTCGATCATATATAAATTTTTTCCATCTCTAAGCAAGATATCGACTTCTGAATTGCCACCAAAGTCTTTCATGTCAAACAAAAAGAAATATTCAATATTTTTTTCTTTACTAAAACCCATAAACGGTGTTCCATCTCCATAAACTGCTTTATTGAAAAGAGCATGTATACCATCTTGCTTCGGAAATATAAAATCATTAAATAAGGGTTGTGCTATAAATCTAGTTACGAGACTGTTTTCTCTTCTTGAAAAGTCAAATTCTTTCGACATATTTTTCCCACAACTGAAGCGATAAAAAAATAAAGGTGTAACATACCGCACTGGTTTGGCCAGTAATTTTACCTAGCTTTCAAACTTTTCGACCAAAAGAGCCCGGACTTCATCGGCAATCTTCGTTCCCCGGCTTGCGCAATCGGTCTTGATCTTGCGGTGAAGCGATTCGGGGATGTCGATGGTTAGGCGCTTTTTCGCCTCTGTACCCTGGTCCGCCCCGGACACCCATGCGTCTTGCTGTTCCGGTTTTGCCTTCTTCGTGAGTTTTGGGCCCAAACCTACTTTTCTCGCCATGCCCCCCTCCTAGATTTCCAGCAGTTCTGTTGCAAAGGCCTGGATCTCTTTCGCTGCGCTGCCCTTCGGATCTACCGACACGACTAGCCCGGAGGCCACCGCCTCGGCAAAGAGCACTTGTTGACCACCCGCACCAACTCCTCCGCCGACCCAATATCGTAGGGTGATAGCTGTACAGGTCGCGGTAGGGACCGCTGTACAGGTATGACCACCATGTCAGAGGCCATGATGACCGACCTGGCCAGGTCGGTCATCATGGCCTCTGACATGGTGGTCATACCTGTACAGCGGTCCCTACCGCGACCTGTACAGCTATCACCCTACGATATTGGGTCGGCGGAGGAGTTGGTGCGGGTGGTCAACAAGTGCTCTTTGCCGAGGCGGTGGCCTCCGGGCTAGTCGTGTCGGTAGATCCGAAGGGCAGCGCAGCGAAAGAGATCCAGGCCTTTGCAACAGAACTGCTGGAAATCTAGGAGGGGGGCATGGCGAGAAAAGTAGGTTTGGGCCCAAAACTCACGAAGAAGGCAAAACCGGAACAGCAAGACGCATGGGTGTCCGGGGCGGACCAGGGTACAGAGGCGAAAAAGCGCCTAACCATCGACATCCCCGAATCGCTTCACCGCAAGATCAAGACCGATTGCGCAAGCCGGGGAACGAAGATTGCCGATGAAGTCCGGGCTCTTTTGGTCGAAAAGTTTGAAAGCTAGGTAAAATTACTGGCCAAACCAGTGCGGTATGTTACACCTTTATTTTTTTATCGCTTCAGTTGTGGGAAAAATATGTCGAAAGAATTTGACTTTTCAAGAAGAGAAAACAGTCTCGTAACTAGATTTATAGCACAACCCTTATTTAATGATTTTATATTTCCGAAGCAAGATGGTATACATGCTCTTTTCAATAAAGCAGTTTATGGAGATGGAACACCGTTTATGGGTTTTAGTAAAGAAAAAAATATTGAATATTTCTTTTTGTTTGACATGAAAGACTTTGGTGGCAATTCAGAAGTCGATATCTTGCTTAGAGATGGAAAAAATTTATATATGATCGAAGTTAAAGCTTTTACAAATCCAAATACACCAAACGTTAAACGAAATATTGTAAAATATATTACTGAACTAGAGTTTGTCATTAAAAATTCAGACTTATTTGACCCAGTCGAAAAAGTTATTCCAGTTTTACTTTTTTCAACTGGTCAATACAAATATAATAACCCCTCAGGTTATAAATATAGTTTCAACTATATGAATAACAATTTTTTGACTCTCCAAGGTTGCTGCCAAAAAAATGGTGCCGTAGACTACACACCACTTATAAAATATTTTTCAAAAAAGCCTTTTGAGTTAGAAAAAAACAAAACAGAAAATGTATTAAATAATTTAAGTTACATTAGCAAGAAATTGCTTTTTTTAACATGGACAGATGTATTAGATACAATGAAACATTTACAGTTAAATTTTAATATAATTAATGAACTTCAAAACAAAACAAGTCTATTCCTAAAAAGAGGAAAATCAAGAACTGTATATTTAGCCTGAAACAAAACGACATAACCACACGGTGTTCTAGGTTGTTTTGTTTTATTACATGATCTGATATTTCCCGCTGCTCGTCTGGCAGCTTGGTGAGACCAATTGGCGCTATTCCTTCGGAGTGTTTAAATGATAAAAGGCTCGGACCCCTTCCGCTGACCATTTCCCGCTGCCGGACAACGGTAGTACCCCCTCATCGTTCAAGATGGCCGCCACGCTCCACCATGTGGTGCCCCTCCTACGTAGCTGGCGAATCCGCTCGACACGCACGAGCACAGGATCGGGCTCCGGTTCGGCTGTGTATCCATATTCGACTACAAGCTGATGGATACGGGCACGGAGCAGGGCCGCCCGGTTTACCTTGAGAATGTCAGCGTCCTCGATCCAGGCGAGAACCCAGCGCCGCCTTTCCTCTGCTCCTGCCGTGACCCGCTCTAGCTCTTGCCACCAGAAGCGTTCAAGATTGATTGAATAGACCCGACTACCCTGCCGGAAGCTGCGCCGCTCGTGGCCGAAATCAAGATCAAACTCCATGACCATACGGGACCCCCTTTTGGTTTTGTAGTCAATATAGACTACGTGACAGGCGAGGGCAAGCCGTCTTTGGCGGAATGTCGGGAACAAAAAAAGCCCGGAATCTTAGGGCTCCGGGCTGTGGTCTTTGAAAATCAAAGCGGAACTAGAGAAAGATCCGGAAATCCAGGTTTAGCACTTCAGCCAAACGCTTGGCCCGGGCCTTTCCGATTTCCAGCTTCCCATTCTCCATGCTCGAAAGATGGCTCTGAGCGATCCCTGTCTTCTCGGAAAACTCGACCTGGGTCAGACCCGAGCGATTCCCGGGCTGCCTGCAAAATGGACGCTGTATCCGGGCTCGCCCTCCAGCTCGGGGAAAAGTTCACGCCAAGGAACAGAATCGCTCGCGTCCACATACCCTAGCAGACAACTCCCACGAACCATACAAAGCACCTTAAAGGTGTTGACAGGCAGGGATTTTAAGCCATATACCCCCCCCTAAGGTGTGCAACATAATATTAAGGGGCTCATGATGGCTATTATTTCGCTGGTTAACAATAAAGGCGGTGTCGGGAAAACGACTATGACTGTTAACCTGGCACATGCATTGGCCAATCGCCAAAAAAATGTGCTGGTTATTGACTTAGATAGCCAATGCAACTCTTCTTCGCTACTTGTGGATAATAAATTTGTCGAAGAATCACTCTATGATATCCTTAACGGAGAAAATGATGACATTGGTAAAGCTATCTACTCTACTCCTTATGATCGCCTCAAATGCTTAGCAAATGAAGAAGAAACGAGCGCCCTTGAGTTTGACTTATCTGCAAACCTTCCAGACAATTATAATATTTTAAGGTCTAACATAAAAGAATATGTTAACGAGAACTTTGATTATACATTAATAGACTGCCCACCAAATTTAGGCTTCTTTGTAATAAATGCTTTAGTGGCCTCAGATTTTGTCATTGTGCCTGTCATGTGCGGATCTAGATTTTCAATTGAAGGTCTGACTAAAGCTATTAAATTAGTTCACTATATACAACAAGAAGACGATAATGATCCAACAAGGGTATCTAATCCAGATCTCCGTTTTCTTAGGCTTGCTATAAACAGCATTGACAAACGGACCACAATGTCAAAGGTCATCCTGGAGCGCCTTAAAAAAAACTTCGGGGAAGATCAAATATTTGAAACAAATATTGGCATGAGTACAGTATTTCACCAAGCAGAAGACTTAAACAAAACAGTTATCCGGCATGCACCGAGATCAGTCGGAGCCCGAGCTTACAGGGACCTAGCCAAAGAACTTTGTGGGGTTCTTGGCGATATTGATGAAGGGGAATAGCTCATGGCCAAGAAAAAAAGACGCTCTTTGTACGACACTCTTTCCGCTAGGAGTAACGAACAGGACAATGAGCTTCAAGAGACATGTCAACGTGTCCGTGAAATAAACACAAAACAACCCACTGAAACCACCCCTCCATCTGCGAACTTCCCACAAAATGCCCAAGTCCAAGACAAGGGCTCATCTGGACCGATCACTGATATAGCCCAAACAAACCGCTCAAACATACCGCTCACTCTTGCAGATCGGCAAAGCAATCAGGAGGAAAATGACACTTTAAAACAGGAGGTTAATGAGGATAGCCAAAGCAGGACAAACCGCTCACCTGAACCGCCCAAACAAACCGCTCAAGACAACCGCCCAAGTAAAGCGCTTATTGATACAGCTCACCCAAACCGCCCAAATATACCGCCCGAAACCCACCATACCGCTCATTCAAACAGCTCAAATGAACCGTTTACTCGAGCGCTTCGAGCGCAATCATTGGGCGGTACAAACGAGCGGTACACCCAAGCGGTACAAATGAGCGCTCCAGAGGGATCACCTGAGCCCTCTGAAGACCCTCAAAATATCCTCCTAAAACCCAAATCTCCAATCAGATCCAGAAATCAAAAAAAGATTTTTGACTACCTTCAGCGGATTGGCTCACAAACGACCACCCTCACATATATATCTAATATTACTGGCGTTCCGTATAGCACAACGAGACGAATAGTAAGCAAATTTCAAGCTGAAGGGCTTATTTATTACAAGACTCTGTTCGTTAAGGACGTGGGGTGGTGCGCAAAAATCTGGATAATTAAATCAGAAGGCGAGCCACCCAACCGAGCGGTACAAATGGGCGGTATGAATGAGCGGTATGAATGGGCCATATCAAACGCCTCTAAGATAGACAGAGAATCTATCTATCTAGAAGAGGGGGGTGTGGGGGGAGATGGGCAAGATCAACCTGGCAACTCATCCTCTTCCAGTGAGGCTCGTCTCAACCAGCTCACCGACGAAGATATTGCTTTCTTTTGGCCAAAGCTCCACCAATCTGGTTTCGGGGCTCACCAGGTCCAGCAAATCGTTCAAAGACTTTCCAAGGTGGATAAAAAAGCCGACAAAGTTATCCAGGGGCTTGATCACGCTGAATGGGAGCTAGATCAGGGAAAGATGACTGATAAAGAAGGTAATCCCGTAGGGAATCCATGTTCTTACGTGTTCAGTTCTCTAGCTAGAGAAGGCTATTATCGCCGTCCAGCTGGATATATTTCCCCGGAAGAGCAAGCTGAGCTGGATGCCAAGGAAGAAGCTGATAGGCTGCAACAGCTGGGAAAAGAGAAAAAGGAATCTCAGTTCAAAGCATGGAAAGCAAATTTGCCGGAAGAGGAATTAAATCAAATATTGGCTGGTAAAACTCACAAAGGACCTACGGATCCTTGGCTTAGGCAATATTGGGAGAAGAATATTTATTCTGCAACAAATTGATTTTTCTATGTTTGTTTATCTCTTTATTTTTCTAATTGTATAACCCCAAATATATAAGAAAGGTCATTAATAAATATGACTGCGGCAACAGTCACGGTTCGCAACCACACTGAGCTCCGGGGGGCACCGGAATCAATTCTTCATCAGATCCGGGAGGCAATGACCCTGGAGAATCCCAAGTATTCTCAGGCAGAGCGATTTGGACGTTACACCGGGGCTCTGGAACCGGAGATTGAACTTTGGGAGGACATTCCAGATGGGGTGGCATTCCCCCGTGGCTGGACTCGCCATACCATCGTTTTACTACAACGAGCTGGGATCCATTGGAAAATCAACGATCAACGACGCGCCCTCGACCCGTTGTCCTTTTCTTTTGTCGGAAAGTTAAGGGACTATCAGTCTCAGGCCGTACAGGATGTTTTGAGTCGGGATTTCGGAGTTTTGGAGAGCGGGACCGGATCTGGCAAGACCGTCATGGCTCTTGCCGTTATTGCCGAGCGCCAGCAACCTACCTTGATCCTCGTACACAACAAGGAACTGCTGCACCAATGGCGGGAACGGATCAAAGCCTTCCTTGCCCTGGATAAGGTGGGGCAGATCGGGGACGGGAAGGCAGAGGTCCGACCAGTGACCGTGGGTATCGTCAACAGTGTCAAAAAGCGTCTGGACAGCCTCTCTGAGGGCTTCGGGCACCTGGTCGTGGATGAGTGTCACCGCACACCTTCCACGATGTTCACAGAGGCCGTGAGGGCTTTTGACTGTCGATTTATGCTTGGGTTGAGCGCCACGGCCTACCGCCGGGATGGTTTGACCCGGTTGATCTACCTTACCTTGGGAGATCGAGTCCACCAGGTGGATCCTGCCCTTTTGCAAGCCACCGGCGCTGTTCTGGCCCCGGAAATCATTCGCCGGGAGACTGTATTCTAATATGACTACACTAATGATTACCCGGCAATGGTCAGCACCCTGGTCGAGGACAAGGACCGCAATCGGCAGATCGTCAATGACGTGATTGCCGAGGTCCAGGCTCAGGCCGGCACCGCTCTGGTGGTCAGTGACAGGGTGGCCCATTGCGAGGCCCTGGCTGAGCTTGTCCGAGGCACAGGGCTCAGGGCCGAGGTATTGACTGGGAAAACCCCGAGAGACAGGCGAGAGGGAATTGTGGCCGCTGTCCAGGCCGGAGAAGTACCGGTGTTGTGTTCGACCATCCAGCTTTTGGGTGAGGGTTTTGATTGTTCTGGTTTGTCCAGTCTGTTTTTGACTACGCCGGTGCGCTTCAAGGGGCGACTGCTCCAGGTCGTGGGCCGGATTCTCCGCCCTGGTACGGGCAAGCGCCCCAGGGTGTTTGACTATGTGGATGCACAGGTGGGGCTGCTGCACCACCAGGCGCAAAAACGGGCACAGGCGTTAGCCGAACTCACGGGATTGCCTCAGGGCCGCCATAACCAATAGAAGCCCCGGCTTACCGGAGAAAACGGCCTGGTCGTGTTTATAGAAACTGGACAAACCGGATCGATCGCACGTAGGTACGGAAAATCGCATTTCTGTTTTTATTGAAAATAGTATTTCCGTAAAAATGTATTATGAGGGGGGGCAGTGAAATACAATCTGACCAATGCCTTCCTGGCCTGGAAGCCGAGAGGCCGGGTTGAGGTCCTGCCCGCAGAGGATCATATGGACGTGGCGGGGACGCTTGGCCTGGATAAGTCGTGGGGTTGCTGCAACCCTCCTTTATGCCGGCTGCCATTGGAGGACCGTGCGGCCAAGCTGTGTGTCAAAGCGCTCCGGGACCTGATCTTCCGGGATCGGTGTAGCCCGGAGGCTGTACACCAGGCCATCTCTCAACTTGAGGAATATGAGCGGATCCAGGCCGCTGAAATCGATCCTTTGTGAATGGGCAACCCCACAACCCTGACAATACGCCCGTGTATGGAAAACGTATTTTAACAAAAGCGTGTCTCTGTATTTACTGAAAATTACATTTCAGCCAAACCGCAAGGGGGCGCTGTGATTGTCTCGCTATTGAATCAAAAAGGTGGGGTAGGCAAGACCACCCTGGCCGTAAACCTGGCCGGTGAACTGGCCCGGATGGGAAGCCGGGTGCTTTTGATCGACGCAGACCCGCAAGGCTCCGCCCTGGATTGGGCTGCAGCCAGGGAAGGGGAACCGCTTTTCCCCGTTATCGGGCTACCCAGGCCCACGGTGCACAAAGAGATCGGCGGCTTTGCCGGGGACTACGATCATATCGTGATCGATGGGGCACCACGGGTCACCGACCTGGCCAGGTCGGTCATTATGGCCTCTGACATGGTGGTCATACCAGTGCAGCCCTCGCCCTATGACATTTGGAGCGCCGAAGAGGTGGTGGGCCTGGTCAACGAGGGAGCTATTTATAAAGAAAAATTGAAATCATGTTTTGTAATAAATCGTAAAATTGTAAATACGGCGATAGGCCGGGACGTGAAAGAAGCGCTGGGCAACTATGACTTGCCGATTCTGGCGGGCACGGTTGGCCAACGAGTGCTCTTTGCCGAGGCGGTGGCCTCCGGGCTGACCGTCTCCGAGGTGGATCCGAAAAGCAGCGCTGCGGCAGAGGTCCAGGCCTTTGCAGCAGAACTGCTGGAAATCTAGGAGGGGAGCATGGCGAAGAAAGTAGGTTTGGGCCCAAAACCCACGAAGAAGGCAAAACCGGAACAGCAAGACGCATGGGTATCCGGGGCGGACCAGGGTGCAGAGGCGAAAAAGCGCCTAACCATCGACATCCCCGAATCGCTTCACCGCAAGATCAAGACCGATTGCGCAAGCCGGGGAACGAAGATAGCCGATGAGGTAAGGGCGCTTTTGGTCGAAAAATACGGACAGTAAATTCGTTTTTGCAAAAATGGAGCAAGGCCGGTTTTTTATGCTAACTCAATCCCGGATGAACAATCTCTTTTTTAATGTTTCTGCATGAATGACGCCGCAAAAAGTCAAATTTTTTGATACCCAGACTATCCGCTATTACCTATTCGGACTTGCAAGTCCAAGTGAATGACAGCCAAATACAAAACTGTAACCCGGACCACGACCGCTTGTTCACCCCGGGGGCAAGGCTGCCCTGAAACAACCCCAGGGGGCAAATTTCCGGTTGGAATGCACCGCAGGAAATGCTGGAGGAATTTAAGCATGAGTCGTTGCCGAGTTAATATCCGTCCAGGTTGGGCTGGATTTATCCTTATTTGTCTCACGATACTTGCTTCACCTACTATATCCCTGTCTTGGACCGGCAAGGCTGTCCATATCAAAGACGGCGATACCATTGAAGTCATGAAAGGGCACAACGAGGTTAATGTTCGCCTGTATGGTATCGACTGTCCGGAAAAGCGTCAGGATTTTGGGACCAAAGCCAAGCGGTTCACAGCTAAGATGGTCGGTATGAAGCGTGTGGAAGTCCAAGAAATGGATATCGACAGGTACGGTCGCGTGGTTGGCCTTGTTTCTTTGGCCGGTTCAGGGGAGAGCCTGAATGCGGCCTTGCTCTATAATGGGCTAGCCTGGGTTTACCACAAATATTGCCGACAGAATTTTTGCGGTCGTTGGATCACACTGGAGCGAAAGGCGAAGCTGGCTAATCGGGGCCTCTGGAGGCAGCCCGATCCCATAGCACCTTGGGACTGGCGACGTGGTGACCGATCTCATCACGGTCAAGGTGAGAGGGAGACATTGGAGGACAAGAACTGCAGCGATTTTTCGACGCAGGCGGAGGCACAGAAATTTTTCGAAGCCCATCAACCCGGTGACCCCCACCGTTTGGACGGAGATGGGGATGGGCAGGTGTGTGAAGGACTCCCTAAATGAACCTCACATCTTTTGTAGTGGCTGCGGGAAATTCCACGTACTACGCCGAAGAATCAAATTTTGTTTCCATAGAAAGCTTTCACGGTTTTAGGGTAATATACTGAAATTTATTGTAAAATATTATTAGTTGGTCTGCATTTAGTCTACTCGCTATCCACGCATGATACCACTCGGTAGTCAGAAAATAATCACTTGATCAACATTTTGTCTACGGCTGGCCCACGAATAGTATACGTTTGGGCTGTGCGTGATTTATGTTTAGTAAAATTTGGTAGACAGCAAGTAGACTTTCGGGTAGCGTTTTATCTACACTTAATCTACGTTTGGTTCACAAATAGCAAACGTCGCTCGTCCTTGTCAGCAACTGAATCCGAAGCATTGGCCCCGGGTGGTCCGGGCTAGCAACCTAGACCGGCAAAATTTTGTTCTCCCACTGGCCCCTTCCCCCCGACCCTTTTGGCTAACCCCAGGGGGTCGGGGGGAAGGTACCCCCCAAACAATTTTAGGCTGGCATCCGATAAGTAAGGATAAGCATGAAAAAAGGTTAGGAAGGACGTGTAACTGCCCTCCGGGAAGTTTTCGGGCTTTCAGCCCTTCAAACTTCCCTCCGGTTGTTCACGTCCCCCCACTACACACCCTGCGCTCTCGCTTGTGTGTGCGGCGGGGCCCCCCTCGAAGAAAAGAAGGAAGCGGTAAGCATGAGTGAAGATTATACAGAGTATAAGGCCAAGCCGAAACGTGGCCCGAAGCCCAAACCGGAATCTGAGCAGCGCAAACGGCGAGTAAGCGTATATCTGACTGATGCAGAATATGCTTACCTGCAGGAAAGAGCTGGCTCACCTGAACGTGTCCCGGCTTGGTTGCGGGATGCAGGCATGAAAAGAAAGCAGCAGGAAAGCATACCGGAGCTGAACCGGGAAGCATGGGCGCATCTCGGCAAGCTTACGGGCGGTTTAAACTCCGTGGCCAAAGCTGCACGTGAAGGCCAGGTTTTGGAGTGGACTCTTAATGACCGGGAGCTGGTAGAGGGACTCCTGAGACAGATCAAGGGTCTTCGGGCTCAGCTTATTGGAGTGGATTATGAAGGGTAATGTTGTCAGGGGAGCAGGGTTCCGTGGTGTCCTCAATTACCTTTTGATGGAAGAAGGCACTAACCAGCCACGCCCTGGAGCCTATTTGGCCGGCGGAAATCTGGATGGGCATGACCCTCGGAATTTGGCCAACGAATTTGCGGTGAGCCGAAAACTGAGACCCGATATAGAGCGACCGGTATGGCACACAAGCTTGTCTTTGCCTGAAGGTGAGAAACTCACGGATGAGCGATGGCAGGAAGCGGCCGAAAAGTTGATGGCCAAGGTAGGCATGGATCCGAACTTTATCCAGTGGACCCTTGTGCGCCATGACGACACTGACTACGAGCATGCTCACTTGGTGGCCTCCAGGATCGGGCTTGATGGCAGTATTTGGTATGGCCGATGGGAAGCGAGAGCGGTTCATAGGGCTACTCAAGAGATCGAGCAGGAGATGGGACTTATCCTGACTCCCGGTCCGGAAACCGCTGAAGAAGATTACCGGCAGCGGCCTGGAACGAAGTCGAAAGGGCCTCAGGTGAAGATTGCACAAAAGGAGAGGCTGGCCTGGGAATCAAAGGGAGTTGCCATTCCGCCAAAGGTTGAAGTTGCCTCAGCTTTAGAAGTGGCAATCAACAATGGTGATGGGACCCTGGAAGACTTGAAGCAACGCCTTGAACTCGAAGGAATCGTTGTTCATGTAAACCAAGCCAAAACCGGACGCATAAATGGACTTAGTTTCGAGTTGGAGCGAGGTGGGGAGACATGCCGCTATAAGGCAAGCCAGATCCATAAATCGTATGGTTGGAAAAACTTAAAACCAAGGCTCGAAGCCAGGAGAGTGGAATATGGGCAAGGTGCAGGAGATGAAAGACAGGGCCTTGGAACAGACTCAGGAACGCCAAGCCAGGATTCAAGAGTTGACCAACGAGATTTCGAGATTGCGGCAGAGCTTGTCGCAAGTTCCAGAGCAAATTGGGCAAGAGGCTTTGGAAAGACAGAAGCAGATTGGAAAGTTGAGCGAGCAAATAACGAATTTGCATCAGAGTTTGCAGAGCTTTCCGGAGTCGATAGCAGAACAAATGACGCCAGTGCAGGGTTTTTCTCAGCAGCTGGAGGAGGAATCAGAGCAGAGAGAGAAGCAGCATGTGGAGCTAATGAACGAGATTTCGGAATTGCGAGAGGATTTGGAGAAACTTCCCGAGGCGTTAGCGGAACAGATGGTTCCAGCATTGAATTTGAACGAAGAGATACAGCAAATATTTCAGAACCTTTCAAATCAGTTGGGCGAGATACTCAAGCTGCAAAGGGCAAGTATAGAACAAACAGTACAGCAAATAAAGAAAGAGATACTACAAGAACTAGATCCAAGTATAAGGGGATTAAACGAAAAAATAGAAGATATACAAAATCAGAAACGAGATGGGGTCGACGAATGGCCTGGAGCACTAGATTCAAAATTGCATCAAAACGCAAAAGACTACCAAATTTTGATGGAAAACGCGGGACAAAAAAACAAGAAAGCTATATTGAATATAATAAAATTAGCGAAGCAAAAAGAATAGATCCACGTCCTTTTTTTGAATCGATAGGTTTTGAGGTAAGGGACCAAGGACGACATCTTTCAATAGTGCGGGATGGCCAAAAATACTTTAAAAGTACAATAAAAGAAGATGGTCAGTGGGTACATTGTCATCTCGATGAAACCGGAGTTGGGGATAACATCGATCTTGTTAGGGAGTTATATGATAATCAGGATATGCCGTTTGCTGAGGCGGTATATTTACTTCTCGGGGATCTGGGGATTGATGTTAGTAGCTCAAGGCCACAGACCAAAGCCTACAACCCCAAGCCGGCCAGTCGGCCAAGGCTACCCAGGGAAACTTGGGAAGCTCAAGAGCAGGGTCGGCAATATCTTGAAGGCCGAGGAATAAGTTGGGCCACTTTGGAGTGGGCCGAAAGCCTTGATTTTGTCCGTTATGTGGGTAGTGGTCCGGTATTTTGTGGGTATGATGGCCAGGGGAAAATTCGGAATGCCACAAAGCGTGAAATCGACTCTGAGGCTGAGGTGAGCAAGCGAGATTTTACCGGGAGCGACAAAACATACCCCCCTATTTTGCCTGGCAATGCGCGTCATGCTTGGGTTGTCGAAGACGGTATTGATGCCCTGGCAGTTCGTGACCTGCACAGCATGTATGACCATGAGCCACCCACAGTTATTGTTTCTGGAGGTTCAGGAGTAAGGAAGTGGCTCAACAATCCTGAGGTTCAAGATTTTTTTAGGCAGGCTTCAAAGGTAGTGGTTGCCTTTGAGAATGAAGACACACCAGAGAAGCAAGCAAAAACTGATAGAGGGTACAAAAAACAGATGGAGGGCATTGGAGATTATACTGATTGCCAAATAGATAGTTGGCGTCCCCCTAAGGAGGTCAAGGACTTAGGTGAGCTGATGGAACAGTTGAGAGCCGAGCAGAGAGTGGAAGAAGTGGTAGAGAATCAAGAACCAGAGATTGATGAAGAGGAGTTTGAAGGTCCGGAGCTGAGAATGTAGTTTGAAGTGCCCTATAGATGACGGACACTCCGTGAGAGGTTAGGGTCCATTCCAACAGGAGGTCATAGTGGCACGTGTAACATATTCTAAAGATTTCAGTTTCTTAAAGTGCACTATTGCCCCATTTGTCCGCTGCCATTCCCCAATTGTTATATTTCAGCATATCTTGAATTAATACAAGGCTTTACTATAGCTATTCACCCATTTTCCCACTTTTTGAATTCACCCAATTTCCCACTTTATAGCATATTCTCAATTAAAACAGTGCCTTAACGAAGCTATTCACCCAATTTCCCACTGGCGAGGATCCTGTTTCAGGTTTTTTTTCGCAGCTTTAAATGTCGTTTGCTTTTTATTGGCTATCTTATTTTAGCTAATAATTACAGAAAGATAAAGGATAAAAGCTGACTATTCTCCCATTTGTCCACTGCCATTCCCCAATTGTTATATTTCAGCATATCTTGAATTAATACAAGGCTTTACTATAGCTATTCACCCATTTTCCCACTTTTTGAATTCACCCAATTTCCCACTTTCTAGCAGATTCTCAATCAAGACAGTGCTTTAACGGAGCTATTCACCCATTTTCCCACTGGCGAGGATCCTGTTTCAGGTTTTTTTTCGCAGCTTTAAATGTCGTTTGCTTTTTATTGGCTATCTTATTTTAGCTAATAATTACAGAGACATAAAGGATAAAAGCTGACTATTACCCCATTTGTCCACTGTCATTCCCCAATTGTTATATTTCAGCATATAAGGCTATCCACCCAGGACATCTCCTTGGGTTTGGGGCGGTGGTGCCATTGTCCCAAATCAGTGTCCAACAAAACTGTAACCCGGACCAGTGACTTCCTGCCCTTAAATGGGACATATTCCACTCATTATCCACCTACCGGTTGGCTGTAAAAATCACTATTTTTCAGTATCTTATGGTAAATTTTTTACTTTTTATCTATTTTCCATCTACTTTTTTTTAACTGACTATAAATTTTGTATAGTTTTTATTTCTTTAGCCTCTCCACCTATAGGGTGCTAAAAGTTTACTTTTTTTTAACGAAATATCACATTTTCTCAATTATTTATGGCCTAAAAAGCCTGATTTGACCCAAACTTAATTGACTAGCTGATTTTTTTGGTATTATATTCATAAAAAAGCGCACACATAAAAAGGATTATAAACATGAACTTTGACAAAGCTTTAAACGAAAAATTAAAGACTGCTAAAGACAAAAGAAGTTGTCGAAAAATAATCGAGCACAACTATGAAAAAATTATTGAATTCAAAGAAAGGGGGTATAGGTATACTGACATAGCCGATTTATTTAATGATTTAGGCTTAAAAATAAATGGTGATTCAATAAAAAAATATATTTATGATATTAAAAAAAGAAAAAAAGAAGAGATGAAAAATATAGATAATAAAGTAAACAAATTAAGCAATAATGGTATTCAAGATAATATTGGTGAATCAAGTTCTGATACAAAAATGCAAAACACAGATTTTTATTTATATGAAGAAGATGGCGAGTCAGTTGGCTCAAAGTCTATTAAGGAATATGTAGAAAAATCTGAAAAAATAGATCAGGAAAAAGAACAAACAAACAGAGCTTCAAAAGGAGTTGAGGGTGAAACAGACAAGGAAAATTCTTCACAAGGGAATGTGATTTCAACAGAGGAAAAATTGGCCAAGATGGTTGAGGATTCTGGATGGTATGAAGAAGCGTATTCTTATGACCTTTCCAGTTTAAGTGAAGAAGAAAGGGAAGTGGCGGAATATATATATTGCGGCATTCCTTATACCGCAGACGGGGAGCCGTGTGTTGATGGAAATGTTGGGATTAGTCAGAAAGTTTCAGATAAAGTTTTAAAATATAAAAACAAATACAATAAATAAAGGAAGGCTTATTATGAACGGTATTGTCAGTGACTCCGTTAATGGATCCACTTCATGTCCACCCTAATGGAGCCAGGGCCACGCAGACCCATGCCATCAAGGGTCCCGTTCCTGGTTATCAACGACTTTGGGCTCAAGCCGGTCCGGTCCCCGCACGATGAAGATCGCATGCACTCGTGGCGCACAGATACGAACACGCGGCCATCATCATCATGACCACCAGCAACCTCGACTTTCTGTATTGGGACCGGGCGTTTGAGAATAAACTCCCGGGTTCAGCCACCATCGACCGCGACGCCGCACCTAGTCTACCTGGACGGGCCTAGCTACAGGACCCCGAAACCCAACCAAAGGGTAAAAAAGCACCGCCAAAAACACCAAAACGGTTTAAAAAATGGGGGTTTCGCAACCGCAAAATGGCTACTCAAAGTGGCTCCATTGGGGTGGACATTTGCCCGAAAAGGGGTAAAACCCGCCCCATAAGTATTAGGGTATTTTATATAATAAACTAGAATAAAAAAAATTCACGCTTATAAATTTCTAGGAGATAGCTGTCGATCTATCTTTTTTAAAAAAATGCTACAGCGTGCAAGGCGCTATAATTACGAAAAAAAGTCCACTTTTTGGCAAAAACATTCTCTCCCCACATAAAACGATCTTCCAATGCCCTCTACCATCTTACCCCAAATTTTAGGTGATGTTTAGTATAAAATACTGGGAAAAATAAAAAAACACTCACCCCAAATCTCTGTCATTTCGCCCCAAATTTTAGGTGATGTTTAATGTAATGTACTGGAATATAAATAAAAAAGTCCTACCACAAATTCCTGTCATTTCGCCCTAAGTTTTAGGGTTCTTCGACGTAGCGCGTGGAATACACAAGGCTTGGAGAACCCCTGGAAGGATCATCGACCAATGGCTCGATACTGGGAAAGCACCCCATGAACTCCATATTCGGATCAGCGCCGATAGGGGATCCAAGTTCCCCTGCCCCCATTGTGGCGAGCTTTGTAAGGCGCATGATTTTAAAGAGTTCACCTGGAGGCACCTGAACTTTTTCCAGCATCATTGCTACCTTACGGCAGACGTGCCTCTGGGTCAGAGAGGGCAGTCAGTTTACCCTGCTCTTTGAACAAGCGGCTATAAGCCTCGTCCGCGAGATGCCGGTCTCTGCAGCAGTCCGCCACATGGAGATCACTGACAAGGCTTTTCGCATCAAGGAGATGTTCCGATGGGTCCAGCACTCTGCCTCGGCCCAATCTGCCAAATGACGCATTACGCATTTTATCAAACACGCCCAAGAGCAGATTGAAAATGAGTCCCTGCTCAAACCGGTTCAACGGGCCCTGACCACGTTCAAAGAGCTTGCTGAGCTTATTTCAAGGCGCTGGGTGTCCAACCACACAAACGCATGCTCGAAGGACTGAATAGCCTCTTTCAGGCAGCCAAATCCCGAGCCCGAGGCTATAGGAACGAACTACAGTTTCCCCCATTGTCTAGACAAAATTTGGGCCCAGTTAAGATGGAAGGAACCCCTCTAGCTCAGGAAGAATAGAGGGCCTCCTGGCAGCGCCCCGAAGCGACCACTAGCCTGACACATGGGGCCCTTTTTTTAGTAAGTGTCACAACTGTCCAATTCTCTAAATTCTCCAGCAAGAGCTGCCTGTCCATCCAGTATATGAACTCGGGCTTGTACTCCATACCGGTAAAGGACATTACAGACAGACCGAGCACGAGTGTTGCCTTGGGAGTATACCCATATAGTACCCAATTGGGGTTGACTTGCAGCAACAACACCAGAGAGGGTGTTTATTTCGTTTAAAACATCTTGAGATGCAACATTTCCTGAATAACAATAAGGGGTATACGGATTTAATGGTTGATGGGGCACCTTCACCCCACCAACCTGATACCTCCCTCAGATGGTTGATAGATCGACCCCGTAGTTGAGTTCCTCTGCGAAGTCCGGCAGTCCGTAACCG
>Ga0182238_1000092_pt1 | contig 32274 bp, 33 predicted proteins | sample hydfrates6_PW_90_FD_132439 | JGI IMG/M metagenome (GOLD analysis project Ga0182238, IMG submission 132439) | Subsurface microbial communities from deep shales in Texas, USA - hydraulic fracturing test 6_PW_90 | ecosystem: Environmental > Aquatic > Deep subsurface > Shale gas/oil reservoir >... | reverse complement strand
GGTAGGTTTTTAAATGTAAAATCAGGCTAATTGTGAGGTTGGTGGTTAATATTTTTCTAAAAAAAATAAGACTCAAGGGATTTAAATCCTTTGCGAACAAAACTGATATAGAGATTGAAGAAAATATAACTGCTGTAGTTGGACCAAATGGCAGTGGGAAAAGTAATATTGTGGATGCTATTCGCTGGGTTTTGGGTGAGCAGAGTGCTAAAAACCTGCGGGGAAGCAGAATGGCAGATATTATATTTTCTGGAAGTGAAGAATTAAATGCCAAAAAGAAGGCCAGTGTGACTCTCTTTTTTGATAATTCTAATGGAGATTTGCCGGTTGAAGGTAAAGAGCTTACTCTGGGACGTCAGGTTAGTGATGATGGTCGCAGCGACTATTTGATCAATGGTGCTTCCTGCCGCTTAAAGGATATAGAAATGCTGTTAATGGACAGTGGTCTGGGAAGTGATGGTTATTCAATAGTTGGACAGGGCAGAATTGATTCTATTATTAAATCCAAGCCAGATAAGATGCGCCTCTTTTTTGAAGAGGCTGCCGGAATTATGAAGCACAAATCCCGGAAAGAAGATGCCGAAAAAAGACTTGATAATACTAATAATGACTTAAACAGAATTCATGATCTTGTTGATGAGCTGGAAAAAAGACATGATCCCTTAGAAAAGGCAGCTGAGAAAGCAAAAAAATATAAGGATTATAAAGATCAACTTTCGGATTTAGAAATCAGTTTATTAAATAAGCAGTGGAAAGAACAGTCAGAAGAATTTAATCAATTGAGCCAGAAAAGAGAGGCTGCAGAGAAAAAACTAAATGAAAAAGAAAGCAGCTATAATGCTCTTTCCTATCAGCTTGATAATTTTAAAGATAAGCTGAAATCTCTTAAAAATGAAAAAGAGGAAGTCAGCAATAATTATTTTCAGAATCAAAATAAAGTAAATGAGATTAATAATAATCTCAATGTAATGGAAGAGAGAAAAAACAATTACATAGAAAACAAAGAAAATTTGACTCAGAAAATTGCTGAGTTAAAAGAAGCTCGTAAGCTGCAGCAGGAAAAAGTTAAGCAGGCTGAAGAAAACTTTGAACTGATAAATTCTGATCAGCAGAATATTCAGGATAAAATAGATAAGTTAAAAAAGAATATTAATCAGAGTAAAGAACAGATAGATTCTCTCAGCCAGAAAATAGAAGCTAAGGAAAATTCGATAGAAGCAAATAAGAAAAAAATTCAGGATGAAAATTCTGCTTTAGAAAGATTGAAAGAAAGAGTCGAGATTTCAAATGACCGTCTGCAGGAAATATCTGCAGATCAAAATCAAATTAATGATAAAATAAAAATCGAATCAGAAAAAACTGCTCAGATCAAGGAAGAATTGGCCACAATTAGAGAGCAGATTGCTGAAAAAGAATCAGATTTAGATAGTTTGAAAGAAAATATTAATCAAGAAGCTCAGGCTTTAGAAGCTGGCAAAGATGAGCTTTTAAAAACAAAAGAAGATTATCAGCACTATAATTCTCGTCTGCAGCTAATGGAAGAAATGCAGGAAAGTTATGAAGGTTATTATAATGGTGTGCGCAGCCTCTTAGAACAGAGAGAAAAATTTAGTGGAATAATTGATGTTGTTGCAGAAATAGTATCAGTAAAAGCGGAGTTTGAACAGGCTATCGAAACTGCGCTGGGGGCAAAGATGCAGAATATTATTGTTGAAGATGATCAGACAGCCCGTGATGCTGTAAAATATTTAAAAGAAAACAAAAAAGGTCGGGCTACCTTTCTGCCTTTAAATATGGTTAATGGTTCCCGTCTGGGAGATCATTATTTAGAAAAATTGGCTCAACAGAAAGGGTTTATAGGTCTAGCTGTTGATCTTGTTGATTTTCCTGATCGTTTAGAGAATGTATTCAACTTTCTTCTGGGACAGATTGTGGTCAGTGATAATCTTAACCATGCTGTCCAGATGTCAAAAAATATTAAGCGTAATTTCCGGATAGTTACTACCGAGGGTGATGTTGTTTACCCCGGTGGAGCTATTTCGGGAGGAAGCAGTTCCAGCAACAGCAGAGATTTAATCGGCCGCAGTCGTAAAATAGAAGATCTTAAAACTAAAAAAAGCAGGCTGCAGCAAAAAGGAAAAGCACTGGTTAAAAAATTAGAAACTAATAAAAAAGAACTGGACCAGAAGCGAGAAAAATTGGAAGCTTTAAAATCTGCAGTTCAGTCTTTAAAAATGGAAGAAAACAATATAATTAATCGCAAAAATAGAGTTGAAGAAACTCTGGTAGAATTGAAATCAGATAAAGATTTAAGGCAGAACAATTTTTCAGAACTTGATAACAGCCTAAAAAATAACAAAGATTCAATTGCAGCTAAAGAAAATATGATTGATCAATTAAAAGAAAAAAATAAAAGCTTGAATTCGGAAATAAATGATTTAAAAGCTGCTTTAAATATTAAAGAAGAAAATTTAAATGAACTCGAACCTCAGTTAAAAGAATTGGAGCTCGATGGGGCCAGAATTTCTGAAAAAAGAAATAATGCTCAGGAAAAATTAAAGGAAGAGAAAAGAAGTTTGGAACTTAAAATTGAAGAAATTAAGAATAGAGAAGAAGAAATAAAAGAAATCAGCAGTGATTTAGAAAGAATATCTGATTGTAGAGTAAAACTGCAGCAGAAGAAAAAAGAACTGGAATCTGCGGGAGAAGATTTAAAGCAGAGAAAAGAAGAATTAACTACAAAGGTTAAAAACTTAGAAAAAGAAGTTGAAGTTAAAGAAAAGAATGCAAAAGAACTGCAGCAGCAGTTAAATAAAATTAAAGATAATTTTCATCAGTTGGACTTAAAATATACTAAATTGGATGACAAACTGACTAATATTACATCTATACTGCTGGAAGACTATAACTTAGAGCCAGCAGAGATTGATGAGAGTGATTTAATTGAAATTAAGGATGAAGATGAAGCTGAGGTTGAGTCAACAATCAAGACTTTAAAAAAGAAAATGGACAGCTTACATCCTGTCAATGAGGCAGCAGTAGAGGAATTTGCTGAGTTAACGGAAAGATTGGACTATCTGCATGAACAGCAGGATGATTTAAAACACGCCAGAAATTCAATAGAATTAGTGATTTCTGATATTGAAGAATCAATGGAAAAAATGTTTGCAGAAACTTTTTATCAGGTTAAAGAAGAGTTTTCTAAAGTTTTTAAAGCTCTGTTTCAGGGGGGGAAGGCCGAACTTAAATTGAGTGAGCCGGAGGAATTATTAACAACTGGAGTTGAAATTCATGCTCAACCACCGGGCAAGAGTCTTAAAAGTTTATCACTGCTTTCAGGTGGAGAAAGAGCATTAACCGCAATTGCCTTAATCTTTGCTTTTATTCAGGTTAAACCAAGTCCTTTTTATGTGCTGGATGAGATTGATGCACCTCTTGATGATGTTAATATTGTCCGTTTTGCCAGTTTTATCAAAAAATATGCAAAGGTAGCTCAGTTTATTATTATTACTCACCGCCGCTATATGATGACTGAGGTTGATTCTCTATATGGTGTAACTATGGAAAAATCAGGTGTATCACGTCTGGTCTCTCTAAAATTGGATCAGGCAGAAGAATTTAATGATGAATATATCAAGGAGGCTTTATAAGTGGGATTTTTACAGAGATTAAAAGATGGACTTAAAAAAACCAAAGAAGGTTTTGTAAATAAGGTCAGCAATATTTTTACCGGGAGAACTAATATTGATGATGAATTATTCGAAGAATTAGAAGAAGTACTTATTCAGGCAGATGTTGGAGTTAAAACAACCTTTACTTTAATCGAAAAATTAAAGGAAGATGTTGAAGAAGAAGAAATAACTGAACCGGAAGAACTGATGGAGTATTTTCAAAAAGAGCTTAAAAGTCTGCTGCAGAACGATGAAGGCGGCTTTAATTTGGATAATGATTTAAATATCATTATGGTTGTAGGTGTTAATGGGGCCGGGAAAACCACTACTATTGCCAAAATTGCCGGCCGCCATAAAGAAGAAGGTAAAAAAGTTATGCTGGCAGCTGGAGATACCTTTAGAGCTGGAGCAATTGAACAGCTGCAGATCTGGGGAGATCGCCTGGGTGTTAATGTGATTTCTCAGCAGGAAGGTTCAGATGCAGCAGCAGTAGCCTATGATGCAGTGCAATCTGCCAGAGCTAAAGATGTGGATCTTTTAATTGTCGATACAGCGGGGCGTCTGCATACCCAGACTAATTTAATGGAAGAGCTTAAAAAGGTCAAAAGAGTAATTGATCGAGAAGCAGCAGCAATTAACGCCGGGGTTGAAGTTCTCTTAGTTTTAGATGCCACAACCGGTCAAAACGCAATTTCTCAGGCAAAACTTTTTAATGATGCAGTAGATGTAGATGGAGTTGCATTAACCAAACTTGATGGTACTGCTAAAGGTGGGATTGTGATTGCAGTCAAAAATGAACTTCAAATTCCGATTAAATTGATTGGAGTTGGTGAAGCAGCAGAGGATCTGCAGAATTTTGATCCAGAAGAATTTATTGAGGCGCTTTTTAGTAATGAATAGTAAAATTGATATTGATCGTTTATTATTAGCTAAATGGAAGAAAAAATTTAATCTTAAATTTGACTGGGACTCCAGGATTCCAGCAGTTCTGGCTGGTATCTATTCTCTCTCCTTACTTGCTGAAGATGTTGAATCTGAATATTACATGGCTGAACAGGAGCTAATAATTAATCAGAATCCATCTTTAAAGATGGATTTTTCTTTAAGTTCAGATATAATTTCTGAAAGAGAATTTGATAGTTTTTCTTATTTAAAATTAAAGTCAACAGTTAGTTTTAAAAACAATATTCTGGTTGTTTTAAATTCAAAGTTAATAAAGACCAAAAATTTAAAATTAAACAATTCACAATCCCCGAATTTTAAAAAAGAACTAAATTTAAAAAGAAGTTACTGCTGGAGAACATTTAGTAAAAATGAAATAAAAAGTTTTGCTGACTTAAGTGGTGATTTGAATTCTATTCACTTAAATTCTGATCCTGTTGTTCAGGGAATGTTGATTTTATTAACATTTGAAGATTTTTTAGCACAAAAAAACAGATTTGCTCAAAAAATAAAAATTAAGTATTTTAAACCGAGCAGAGCTGATAAAAGTATATATTTAAGTGAAATTGAGCGTAATAGATTTTTGGGTTTAGTAGATGATCAAGTTAATTTTGAAATAAACATAAAGGAGAATCTAAAATGTTCAAAAAAATAAGTGTTAAAAATTTGACTTATTCAGCACTGTTTACGGCATTAATTAGTGTTTTAAGTTATATAACTATACCTTTACCATTCAGTCCGGTTCCAATTACAGCTCAGTCACTGGCTGTAATGGCAGCAGCTGTTATATTATCGACTCAGGAGACAGCTCTGGCAATAGCTACGTTTTTATTTTTAGGAATTGCAGGTGTTCCGGTTTTTTCTGGTGGTAGAGCAGGGCTTGGTGTAATATTTGGCCCTTCTGGCGGTTATTTAATTGGTTTTTTGATTGGTGGTATAATTATCAGTATCTTGACGAAAAATAAAGAAAATTTCTGGCAGGTTTTGGCAGGTGTGATCACAGGAGGAATTATTGTAATTCATTTTCTGGGCTTTATCTGGTTGAGTCAGGCAACCGGAATGGGCTTAAAAGAAGCTTTTCTTTCTGGTAGTTTACCTTTTATACCTGGAGATTTATTTAAAGCAGTACTGGCTGCCTATCTGGGAATTAGAATCAATAAAAGTTTAGAAAACAGGTATTAAAATGGAAAAAGTTTATATTTTGGGTGGTTTAAGGACAGCAATTGGAAAAACAGGCGGTTATTTTAAAAAAATGCTGCCAGAAGATTTAACAGCTGAAATTCTTAATGCTTTACTAAAAAAATATAATCTGGATGCTGCTGATATTGATCAGGTTATTCTGGGAAATGTTGTTGGTCCAGGCGGAAATATTGCTCGCCTATCGCTTTTAAAGGCTGGTTGGCCGCTCTCTACTCCAGCAGCTACTATTGATTTTCAGTGTGGTTCAGCTTTAAGTTCAATTAATATGGCAGCTGCTTTAATAAAGTCCGGACAGTCTGATATTTTAATTGCTGGTGGTCTGGAGAGCACCAGCCTTGAAGCAAGAAAAAAGTTGAATAAAAATGATCCCCGATTTCAAGAAAACAGTGACTTTCTCGAAAGAGCATTTTTTTCGCCTGCAGAAGTTGGAGATCCTGATATGGGTATTGGAGCAGAAAATGTAGCTGAATTATATGACAATATTAGTAGAGAAGAAATGGACAGGTGGGCAATTAATAGTCATCAAAAGGCTTTCCGTGCACAAGTTGAAGGGTATTTAGATGATATATTGCTGCCTGTTAAAAATACTAGAAATGAAGTAATTGATAAAGACGAAGGAATAAGAAAAAATATTTCCTATCAGCTCTTAAAAAGATTAAGACCGGTTTTTAAAGAAGATGGAAAAATTACTGCTGGTAACTCCTGCTTAACTCATGATGGAGCTGCTGCTGTTGTTCTTGTCTCAGAGACTTTTTTAAAAATGAATAATTTAAAAGCAGAGGCAGAATTCATTATGGGAAGTGCCAAAGGTGTAGATCCAAATCTCTCACCAATGGGACCAGTTCCAGTTGTTAGGAGTATTCTTGCCGAAGAAAATCTTAATATTTCTGATCTTGACGCTGTAGAAATCAATGAGGCTTTTGCCGTAAAAATACTGGCCTGCAGCCAGGAACTTGGTCTGGACCTTGATAATGTTAATGTTTTAGGGGGAGCTCTGGCCTATGGTCATCCTTATGGAGCTTCTGGTGCTATTATTTTACTTCATTTATTACAGTCTTTAAAAAAGATTAATGGTCAATATGGACTGGCAGCTATGGGAGCTGCTGGAGGACAGGGAGTTGGGACATTAATTAAAAAGATTGGTTAAGGAGAATTTATGTTAATTTATGATAAAGTTTTAGAATATGCAGAGAAAAATCCAGAAAAAATTGCTTTAATTAAGGGTGATCAAAAAATCAACTATAGAGAATTGAGTCTGAAGATCAAAAGCATTTCTCTAAGTTTATGCAAAAAATTTTCACCTGGGGATAAAGTAATTATAAAGCTAAAAGATCCAGTAAAATCACTTCTTTATTTGTATGGAGCTGCCAGAGCCAATTTAGTTAGTATTTTAATTGAAGCTGATTTATCAGATAAGGAAGAGAAAAATATTATAGAAAAGCTAAGTCCAGTTTCAATAATAGAAAGTAAAATGATAACTTTAAATGATAATTTAGAATTTACGGCGCGAAATATTGAAGCTAATAATCAATTATTAGAAACTAAAAAGGAAGATATATTTTTAGGTGCTCTTAGTTCTGGTAGTACAGGAGAAGTTAAAGTTATCTGGAGAGATCATCAAAGCTGGACATCTGCCTTTGATATTCAAAAAGAAATATTTTCTCTCAATCAAAACAGTAAATTATTAATTACAGGATCTGTAGTTTATACTGCTAATTTAAATAATACACTACAATTACTTGCTGCTGGTGGAACTGTTGTTTTTTCTGAGTCAGTTTTTCCAAAACACTGGGTAAAAATTATCAAAGAAAAAGAAATTAATGCGCTTTTTATGGTTCCAGCTCATTATCGTATTTTATTAAAAGAACTTTCAAAATCTATTAATACGGTTAAAAGCATTGTAACTGCTGGTTCAAAAATGGATTTAGAAACACTTAAAAAATTAAAAAAGTTTTTTCCTGAGGCAGAAATCTGCGAATTTTATGGAGCCAGTGAACTGAGTTATGTTAGTTTTGCTTATTATGATCAATTATTAAAAAATAAAGGAACTGTAGGTCGGGCTTTTCCAGGGGTAGATATTAAAATCAAAAATAACGAAATTTGGGTTAAAAGTCCCTATCTTGCTCCAGACTATCGTCCTGAAGCTTCAGCAAAAGATCTGGGCTATTTTGAGGGCTCTTATCTTTACTTATCAGGTCGAAAGGACAATATTATAAATAGAGCTGGGAATAAAGTTAACCTCTTTAATATTGAATCTAGCTTGAAAAGCAATAAAAGAATTGCCGGGGCAGCTGTAACTGCTGTAGATGATTTTTTAAAAGATAAACTTTTAGTTGCGGCAGTAGTAAAATCAGATCCGGATTTAAAGCTAAAAGAGGTATATAAATACTGTAAAGAAAATCTAAAAGCTAATTATCAGCCTGATAAAATTGTTTTTAGGAAGAAATTACCCAGAACTAAAAGTGGAAAATTGGATAGAAAAAAACTTGCTAATAATTTTAAGAAAAAGTATAAGTGATTATTAAATATAATTTGAAACTTTAGCATTATAATTAAGCTTATCAGATTTGTTTTTACACTTTTAACCCAGATATTAACAAAGAGAGTTTTGTAAGCTTAAAATTTCAAAACAAACTTAAATATTTTATAAAAATAAAAGGATTGAGCTCAGAAAAAATTAGATATAATTGACTTAGTAACTTTTTATTATGGTACTTAATGATTATTTATTTAAAATCAGACCTACAAACAGGAGGTTTGTAGCTGAATGCAGCACAGGAGGTGCTGATCAAGAAGGTAGTCTGATTTTAAATGAATATAAATTTTTAGTGCTACAAAAAAGTTAATTTGGAGATTTAGATAATTTTTTCTGAGCTCAATCTTAACTGATTAAAAAATCAAGGTTATTTTTGAAATTTTAGCTTGACAAAAGCTCCAAAATATCATATACTATCACCTGTGTTAAGTAAATTAACTTTACAGGTGATTTTATTGCTAAAGAAAACAATTAAAATAACAATGTTATTTGATTTTTACGGATCTCTGCTGACAGAAAAACAGCAGCAGATAATTAAAAGTTACTTCTATAATGATTTATCTCTTTCTGAGATTGCTGATAATATAGGCATCAGCCGCCAGGGAGTTTATGATCATTTACACAGAAGTGAAGAGAGCTTAGAAGATTATGAAGCTAAGCTTGGACTTTTAGAGAAATATAATAAAATTAGAAAAAATATAAATGACTTAGAAGAGATGATGACAGCTAAAGGTATTTTAGCTGTAGATCAAAATCAGGATCTGCGCAAAAAACTGGAATCGATCAAATCGATCCTCTAGAGGAGGTAAATTATGATTTTTTCAAATCTAGCTGAAAAGCTTCAGGATACCTTTGATAAGTTAAGAGGAAAAGGTAAACTGACAGAAAAAGATGTTAAAGCTGCTTTAAAAGAGGTAAAAATGGCTCTTTTAGAGGCGGATGTTAACTACAAAGTTGTTAAAAACTTTATTTCAAAAATTGAAGATAGAGCTGTTGGTAAGGAAGTTATGGACAGTTTAACTCCCGGCCAGCAGGTTATTAAAATTGTAAATGAAGAAATGCAGGAATTGATGGGTGGAAGTAAAGAAGATATTGCTATTGCTTCGGAACCACCTACAATTATTATGATGGTTGGACTGCAGGGTTCTGGTAAGACAACAAGTGCAGGTAAACTGGCCCGCAAATTATCAAAGGATGGTAAGAGTCCTTTGTTAGTTGCAGCAGATGTTTACCGCCCGGCTGCGATTAGGCAGCTGCAGGTGCTTGGAGAAAGACTTGATCTGCCTGTATTTTCAATGGGAGAAGACAGTGACCCGGTTGATATAGCTAAAGGAAGTATTAATTATGCTTCTTCTCACAACTGTGATACTATTATCCTTGATACAGCAGGACGACTGCATATAGATCAGACAATGATGGAAGAGCTTGAGTCTATCAAGTCTACAGTTGAGCCAAATGAGATTCTGCTGGTTGTTGATGCAATGACAGGTCAGGATGCAGTTAATGTAGCTAAAAACTTTGACGATCGTCTTGACATTGATGGAATTGTATTAACCAAAATGGATGGTGACGCCCGTGGTGGTGCAGCCTTATCTATTAAAGCAATCACCGGTAAACCAATTAAATTTGCCGGTACTGGAGAAAAACTTGCGGATCTAGAAACATTCCATCCTGATCGTATGTCATCTCGTATCTTAGGTATGGGAGATGTTTTAAGCTTAATCGAAAAGGCAGAAAAGAGCATTGATAAAGAAAAAGCTCAGGCTCTGGAAGAAAAACTGAGAAAGAACGAATTTACTTTAGAAGACTTTATGGAACAGATGGATCAGGTAAGAAACATGGGTCCAATGGAAGATATTCTGGGCATGATTCCCGGGATGGGTGGAGCAAAACAGCTTAAAAATATGCAGGTTGATGATAAACAGCTTGATTATATTGAAGCTATAATTTCATCTATGACACCGGAAGAAAGAAGAGATCCAGAAGTTATTAATGGTTCTCGCCGTAAGCGGATTGCTCAGGGAAGTGGAACCAGCATCCAGGAAGTAAATCGTCTTTTAAAGCAGTTCAGACAGACTAAAAAGATGATGAAGCAGTTAAACAGTGGTAAAATGAAAAAAGGTGGAGGCTTTAATCTACCATTTTTCAATTAAAATAGAATTTGCAACTTTTATTAGTAATGGAGGGAGGTGTTTGATAGATGGCAGTTAAGATTCGTTTAAAAAGAATGGGAAGTAAGCGTAATGCATCATACAGAGTTATTGTTTCTGATTCCAAGAGAGCTCCTCAGGGATACTTTGTTGAGGAATTAGGTTTCTATGACCCTACAACTGAACCAGAAACATATAATATTGATGAAGAAAAAGCACTCAAGTGGTTAAATAATGGTGCAAAGCCTTCAGATACAGTTAAGACTTTGTTAAAGAAGTCAGGTGTAATGGCTAAGTACCACGGTAATGAGTAATTAAAAGGAGGTTTTCTCCATGGAAGAACTTATTCAATTTATTGCCGAATCCATAGTAGACAATCCTTCCGAAGTTTCAGTTAATAGGGTTGAAGATAATAATTCTATTACTGTGGAGCTTTCTGTTGCAGATGAAGATATGGGAAAGGTCATTGGAAAAAGAGGCCGAATTGCTAAAGCAATTAGAACCGTTGTCAATGCTGCTGCAGCCAAAGAAGGAACAAAAGTAAGAGTTGATATTAAATAATTTTTCAGGCTGGTGAAATAATTGAGTGATAATTATTTAGAAATTGGGATAATAACTCGTTTTCAGGGAAATAAAGGTGAGGTTCGTGTCAAAGCAACCACCGATATTCCAGAGCGATTCTTTGATTTAGATACTGTTTATCTTAAAAGAGGAGATGAGCTTAAAGAGCTGGAAATTGAGTATATCCGTTTTCACAAACAATTTGTAGTCATTAAGTTTTTTGACATTAATTCAATTAATGAAGCAGAAGAACTTAAAAATTATCAGGTTTTAATTGATGAGTCTGAAAAATATTTACTTCCAGAAGATAACTTTTATGTCGATGATTTAATAGACTGTGAGGTCTATCTTGAATCTGAGAAATATCTGGGAAAATTAATAGATGTTATTGACACTTCAGGCACAGATATTTTCCTGGTCAAAGGCCAGGATAAAGAATATATGCTGCCTGCCAGTCGTGAAATGATTATAGAAATTGACCTTGAAAACAAAAAAATTATTGTTGATCCTATTCCAGGGATCTTAGATCTTTAGGAGTTGAATTTATGTTTTTTGATATTTTAACCCTTTTTCCCGAAATGTTTACGGGACCTTTTAGTGAAAGTATTTTAAAAAGAGCCAGAGAAAAAGATTTGATAGATATTAAAACAGTAAATATTCGTGATTTTGCTGAAGATAAACACCATACAACAGATGAGCCACCCTATGGTGGAGGTGCTGGCATGGTGATGAAGGCAGAACCGATCTTTAAAGCCTGGGAGGATACTCAAAATAAGAGGGGACATAAATCAAAAACTATTTTAATGAGTCCTCAGGGTCAGGAATTGACTCAGGATTTAGTAAAGGATCTAAGTCAGGAAGAAGGTTTAACGATAATTTGCGGCCGTTATGAAGGTGTGGATGAGCGGGTCAGAGAAACAATTGTCGATCAGGAAATCTCTATCGGTGACTATGTGCTTACCGGGGGAGAACTGCCGGCAATGGTGCTTGTTGACTCAATCTCCAGACTTTTAAGTGGAGTTCTGGGAGATGAAGATTCTTCTAAAAAGGATTCATTTTATAATGGACTTTTAGAACATCCTCATTATACCAGACCCCGAGAAGTTAATGGCCTTAAGGTTCCTGATGTGCTGCTCAGCGGTAATCATCAGTTAATCGAGTGCTGGCGTAAAAAAGAGTCTTTAAAAAGAACTCTTTTAAGAAGAGAAGACTTACTGGAAGATAGAAATCTTAGTGATTTAGAAAAAGAATTACTTAAAGAAATTAAGCTGGAACTAAAGGGTGAAGTTGATGAGTAAAATTGAGGCAGCTGTTTATCTTGGCTTAGTCCATAATCCTATTTATAATAAACTGGGTGAAGTTATAACAACAACTGTAACAAATTATGATCTACATGATATATCAAGAGCTGCAAAAACTTATGATATTAATAAATACTATATTATCAATAATCTAAAATCACAGCAGGAACTGGTAGAAAGAGTAAGAGACTACTGGACCGGGGGCCGGGGTGCTGATTATGTATATAACCGCCACCAGGCTTTTTCTGTTCTCGAGATTGCTTCTGAACTTGAAGAAGTAAAGGAAGAAATTAGAGAAGAAACAGGTCAGGAACCTCTGCTGATTGCTACTGATGCTCGTGAATATCCAAATACAATATCCTATAAAGATATGCGCAGTGAATTACAGCAGGTTGATCGCCCCTTTTTGATTATTTATGGAACTGGTTATGGATTAACTAAGGAAATGGTTGCTGACTGTGATTATATACTCTATCCGATCTGGGGTAGAGGAGATTTTAATCATCTGTCAGTTAGAAGTGCTGCTTCAATCATAATGGATCGTCTGTTATCTGATCCCTGGTGGGAGGCATAAATTTAATCATTTTTTGAGAGGAGGTTTATAGATGAACATTATCAATGAAATAGAAAAAGATCAAATTCGTGATGATATCCCCGAATTTGCTGTTGGAGATACATTAGATCTGAAAGTATTAATCTCTGAAGGTGGCAAAGAAAGACTGCAGCCATTTAGAGGTGTTGTAATCAGAAGAAATGGTGGTGGTCTGAGTGAGACTTTCACTATTCGTAAGGTTGCTCACGGTGTAGGAGTGGAAAGAACTTTCCCACTACATACTTCTAAATTAGATACAATTACAGTAGTACGCCGTGGTGATGTTAGAAGATCTCGTCTTTACTATCTGCGGGATAGAAGAGGTAAGGCTTCTAGAATTAAAGAAAAAAGAGAAGAAAGAAAATAATTATTTTGATTTTAAGGTGGGGGCTTTCTCCACCTTTTTTCAATATTAAAGACTTAAAAATTAGTTTCAGAAAAAGTTTTAAGGAGTTTTAATTATGATACAGTGGTATCCCGGCCATATGGCCAAAGCAAAGAGAATATTAAAGGAAGATTTAAAGTTAGTTGATATTGTAATTGAGGTAGCTGATGCTCGAGTTCCCTTAAGCAGTCAGAATCCGGATCTGAGAAAATTAATTAATGAACAGGCCAAGGTAACTGTTTTAAATAAAAAGGATCTTGCTGATCCAGAATATAATCAGAAGTGGATTGACTATTTTCAGAATAAGACAGCTGAGGAGGCAGTTTTACTAAATTCCCTAACCGGAGAGGGTGTCAGTGAATTAAAGAGTATTTTAAATAATACCTATGACAAAATTGCTGCCAAACTTTCAAAAAAAGGAAGAAACCCTCGGAGACTGCGGGCGATGATTATTGGAATTCCCAATGTTGGAAAATCAGCTTTAATTAATCTTTTAGCCGGTTCTAATATTACAACAATTGGTAATAAACCTGGAGTAACTCGAGGCAGGCAGTGGGTTAATGTCAGTAAAAAGGTGCGTCTCCTTGATACACCTGGAATCTTATGGCCAAAATTTAGTGATGAAGATAAGGCATATAAGTTAGCTCTAACCGGGGCTGTTGACAATGATATTTTTGATTCTGAGCTGGCAGCTTACAAATTGATTAAGTTTATTAAGGAGATCAATGAAGAGATCTTAATAGACGCTTACAGCCTTGACTATTTAGAAGCCCACCCCTATGATGTACTGGCCGATATAGCCCGCAAAAGGGGCTGTTTAATGACAGGTGGTAAGGTTGACCGCAATCGAGCAGCTGGAATAGTAATCAATGATTTTAGAGATGGCAGGTTAGGTCAGATAACTTTAGAAAAACCAGCAGAAGCAGAAATTTTAAAGGAAGCTGATCAGAATGAAAAATAATAATTTAGATCTACCTGAGTTTAGTCAGTTGACAGTTAAAGAGGTTAAAAACTTTGCTGCAGAGCTGAAAATTGATAAAAATTTACCGGAGATAATTAAAATTTTAAACCAGGATTCCCGCAAAGGAGTCCAAAAAGTTGCTGCCAGACTGCAGCGCAAAATTAAGCAGCAGCAGCAAATAGAAGCTAAGTGGGAGCGGATGAATACTGTGGAAGCAGAGCTTAGAACTCAGGGCCATCAGATTATTGTCGGGCTGGATGAAGCTGGGCGTGGACCTCTGGCAGGGCCTGTAGTAGCTGCCGCAGTAGTCCTTGACCCAGAGGCTAAAATTTATGAACTTGATGATTCCAAAAAATTATCAAAAAAGAAAAGAGAAATTCTATTTTCAAAAATCAAAGCCAGGGCAAAAGTGGGTATCGGTAAAGCAACAAGCAGTGAAATTGATAAATACAATATTCGTGAAGCTACCTTTGTTGCTATGAAGAGGGCAGTTAAGGATTTACTGCCGCAGTTAGCTGCAAATCCTGATATTTTACTGGTGGATGGAAATGCAGTTATACCTGAACTGACTGTAGCTCAAAAATCTATAATTGATGGAGATGCAGATGTAAATGCAATTGCTGCTGCTTCAATTATCGCTAAAGTTACCAGGGATAATATTATTTTTGAATATGCAGAGAAATTTCCTCAGTACAACTTTAAGTCCAACAAGGGCTATGGTACTGCTGAACATATAGCTGCTTTAGAAAAATATGGCTCTTCTTCGATCCACCGCAAATCATTTGGGAGAGTTCCAGAGTAAATTTAACTGAGTTTAATAACTTTGTTATTTATTAAAATTTAAAAATATAAGCTCTTAAGAAAGGAGATAAGAAAATGAATACAAAAAGATTAGCTCGTGGAGCAGCGATTACTGCCTTATATGTTGTGATTACATATTTTTTGGCTCCAGTAAGTTTTGGACCAATTCAATTTAGAGCAGCTGAAGCTTTAACAGTTCTGCCAATTTTATTTCCAGAAGCAGTTCCGGCCCTATTTTTAGGAGTACTGCTGGCCAATGTGATTGGGGGACTTGGTTTAATTGATATTATTGGAGGAAGTCTGGTTACTCTGCTGGCTGCTTATGTGACCTATAAAAACAGAGATAATATTTTCGCTTATTTAAGTCCAATTTTATTTAATGCATTTTTAATCAGCATTTATCTTCACATTTTATTTGACCTTCCTTACTGGTTAAATGTTATTCAAATTGGTCTAAGTGAGGCAGCTGTTGTTTTAATTCTTGGTGTACCACTAATTAAATATCTAAAGAAGCATTTCTGATTTTTCTGCGTACCAGCGAAAATCAACAGCTTCAATCAGATCTGATTCTGTAATTTGGGGATTTGAATTCAAGTCAGCAATAGTTCTCGCCACCCGCATCAGGCGGATATAACCGCGAACACTTAATTTAAGGCTTTCATAGGCCTGTTCCAAAACCTTTTTGGCACTGCTGTTAGGCTGACAGTATTTTTCTATATCCTCTAAGTTCAGCTCTGAATTATTTTTGATTCCAGTATCTTGGTATCTTTGAGCCTGCATTGAGCGGGCTTTTTTTATTTTTTTGAGATAATTTATTTTTTCAGCAGTAGAATTTTTAAATAAGATTTCATCTTTTTTTAGAGGTAGAACTTCAATCTGCAGGTCAATCCTATCTTTTAATGGACCTGATAATTTTTGCTGGTAGCGGACAATATCTCTTTCCGAGCACTTACAGTCACGATCTTTAACTCCTGCAAAACCACAGGGGCAGGGATTCATTGCCGCCAGAAACTGAAAATCTGCTGGAAAATAGTAACTTCCCTGCTGCCGGACAATTTTAATTTTCTTTTTTTCCAGAGGTTCTCTCAGATTGGCCAGAACAGAATTTTTAAATTCCGGCAGCTCGTCTAAAAAGAGAACTCCATTATGTGCCAGAGATATTTCTCCAGGCACAGGTATCTGACCTCCTCCAATTAAACCAGCAGAGGTAATAGAATGATGAGGAGCAACAAAAGGGCGATATTTCTTCTTCAGATTAAGTTCATTTAAATTATTGTTGATGCTGTAGATGGAGGCTGTTTCCAGCAGTTCTCTTTTATTGAGTGGTGCCAGCAGTTTTACAATAGATTCTGCCAGAACTGTTTTGCCACAACCGGGAGGTCCAATTAAAAGTAAATTATGGCCTCCAGCAGCAGCTGTGACCACAGCTTTTTTGGCACTTTTCTGACCCCTGATCTGGTTGAGTTCTGGATAATTTAGGCTGGAATCTTCATTTAATTTTGGTTTAAATTTACTTCTTTTTGCTGCAGCTTCCAAATTGTTAAGGTCATGCAGGTGTTTTAAAAGATAGGGAGTTAAATTTTTAACCAGCACAGCTTCCTTTTGGTTTGCGCCAGGCAGTACAGCCTCTAAATAATTGTTTTCTGCAGCTGTAAGCAGCATGGAAAGCACACCTTTTACATGATTAATATTCCCATTTAAATTTAATTCACCAGCAAAAAATTTATTTTCTTTATTTTTAATTTTAATCTGCCCGGAGCATTCCAGCAGAACTGCAGCGATTGCCAGGTCAAAATGAGAGCCATATTTATTGATATTACCGGGAGCTAGATTAACTGTTATTTTCTTAACCGGCCATTCGAAACCGGAATTGATAATTGCTGAGCGGACTCTTTTAGCAGATTCTCGAACTGTTTTTCCAGCCAGCCCAACAATATTAAAGCCGGGCAGTCCTCTTGAAATATCTACCTCAACTTTTACCATTTCTGCTTTTACTCCATGTATTACTGCTGAATAGAGATAGGAATACATTCAATTCTCCTTTCTAAAGTGGGTCGAAACTACAAATTATTCTATTATATTTTTAAAATGCTTTAATTTATCAATACGTCTGGCAGCAGGATCAATTTTTAAAGCAATTAAGTCAAAACGAATTGAACTTAAATGGATGTTTTTTTCAGCAAAATAATAGATTGCTGCTCGACGGAGGTGAGCAATCTGTTGATTATAAAGAGAGTGGGCCAGCTCAATATAACTTTCGGAGCTGCGGCTCTTAACTTCAATAAAAATTGTATAATTATTTTTAGCAGCGATAATATCAATTTCTCCAAACTTATTTCTATAATTCCTTTCAATAATATAATAACCCTCCTGCCTTAAATATTTTACTGCAATATCTTCACCAATTTCTCCGATTTTATTGTGTAAAGCCATCAAAATACCTCCTTAAATAGAATATATTATATAATTATGTAAATAAATAGAAACTCCTGCATAAAAATTAATTTTTTTATTATAATCTGGGAGAGAAAAAGTAAAGATCTTATTTAATAAGTAATTTCTATAATATTCAAAAGATAATTATTTTGGATTATTAGAAATTAATTAGAGGATTTCAGCTGAATTTAAAGAATAATGATTATTAGAAAAGAAAATAATGTTCTCTTTTTAGGTGCTTCTTTAAATTAGAAGATAATAGGGAATCAGGTGAAATTCCTGAACGGGTCCGCCACTGTTAATCAGTAGGCCGATTAATTACCACTCACTCATCAATGGTGCTGGGGAAGGTAAATCGGTAGAGCTGTAAAGTCAGGAGACCTGCCTAAAAGGATAACAGCCATCTTCGAGACAGGACTGGTTGTGGGCTAACTATATCTATTCTGACACCCTCAATGTATCCTTAGGGTGTCATTTTTTATTTGTTTAGCCTTTTTGTCTTAGGTGGCTGTGAGCAGACAAAAAACTCAAGGAGGAATTATTTATGTTAAGAAAAACAGTTTTAGTCATGCTTACAGCACTCTTGATTTTTGCAGTGCCGGTAAGTGCCGAGGAAGAAGTTATGGAATTGGATGAGGTAGTCGTGACAGCAAGTCGTTATCAGGAAAGTATTATGGAGACTCCTGTTAGTATTGAAGTTATTGATCAGGAAGAGATAGAAGAGAGCAATGCCAGGAATTTAGCAGATCTTCTGCAGGATGCAGGTGGGGTTTATATTAAAAACTTCAGTGGGTTAACTGGAAAAAAAGATATAATAATTAGAGGAGCAAGACAGGACCAAATATTATACTTACTTGATGGTCAGCCTTTAAATAGTCCTCAGGATGGTGTAATTAGACTGGAGGATATTCCTATTTCAGTTATTAAAAAAATTGAAATTTCTAAGTCTGCCTCATCTTCAATTTATGGTGCAAATGCTATGGGAGGCGTAATCAATATTGTAACTCAAGACGCCGATCAGGAGAATAAAACAGAGATTGATCTTGGTTTAGGTTCATATAATACTCAAAATTATATTTTAACAACAAATTATAATTTTGATAATTCTTCAATATTTATCTCGTATGATAAATTAAGTAGTGATGATCATCGAGATGATCCTGATCAAGAGTCGGCATTGGATCGTAATGATTTATTTTTAAAATACAAATATAATCTGAGTAAAAAAACAACTTTTAACTTTTCATACAGATATAATAATGTTGAATCAAATTATCCAGGCTCAGATGCAAATGATGACTATGGTTTTCGTGATGACCAGGATAAGAATATCAAAATCTCTCTGAATCAAAATTTAGATAATAGAGATAGAACATTTTTATTATACAGTAATAATCGAGAGATGTATGATAGAACCAGAAGTACCTGGAGTTTAACTGGATATAATCTAACTGATATAGATATTTTAAAAAGAGGTTTTAATTATAAAGAAACAAATTATTATTTTGACAACCATACATTAATTTATGGTTTTGAAATAGTAGAAAATGAAGTTAAAGATAATCAATTAGAAACTAATAATAAACATAGCAATCTAAATAAATCTTTATATATCCAGGATAAATTTAGAGTAAATAATAATATTTTTGTTTATGGAGGAAGATATGATGATCATGAAGAGTATGGATCTAATTTAAGCCCTAAATTTGGATATATTTATCAAATAAATAATAATTGGAATTTTAATTTTAATTATGGTGAATCATATAGGGCACCAACATTTCTAGATTTATATACTGGTTTTGGTAGCAACGAAAATTTAAAAGTGGAAGAGGGTAAAACTTTTGATTTAGGTTTTAAATATTCAGATTCAATTTGTAGCAGAGAGATTACATTTTTTAAAAGAAATTTCGAACAGTTAATCAATTATAATTCTGATACATTTATGATGGAAAATATTGATGAAGCTGAAATCAAAGGAATAGAGTTATTAACATCTAGAAAAATAGATGATAATTGGAGTGTTGATTTTGCATACACCTATTTAGAAGCTAGAGATGATAGTGTTGATGGCCAGTCATTAAATATGCCATATAATCAGATTGCTTTAAATACAAAATACAGCGGCAAAAATTATAAAGTTGTTCTTGACAATAGATATGTTGGTGAAACAAATTCTTATGGTGGGGAAACGGTAGAATCATATTTCTTATCTGATTTAAGATTATCTACAAATTTAAGTAAAAACAAAGAACTTTCAGTTGAAATCAACAATCTTTTCGACAAAGACTATGAAGTAGTAGACGGTTATCCAATGCCGGGCCGCAACTTTATGGTGAACTTAAGCACTAACTTTTAATTAAAAGCAAAAGAAAGGATGATGATAATGAAGTATAATAAAACAATATATCTGACAGCCTTCCTCTTATCATTATCCCTTATCCTGCTGCTGGAAGCTGCTTCTTTAGGGCTTCTGGCAGAGGATATAAAACCTGTTGAAAAAAAAGAGGTTGAAATTGAACTATTATTATCTACTTCTAATCATCCTGCCGCAGAAAATACTCAGTCAGAAGGGAAGCAAAAACTTAAAGAAGCAAAAGCTGAGCAGGGAGATAATTTTTCTGAAAAGAAAGAGACACTGGCTGAGGAAACAGTTAAAAGTAGTTCAAACAAAAATGAAGAAAAGAATGATCATTTTGTCGAAGAGGAAGAAAAAGAAGTAGATGAAGCAGAAATTAAAACAGAAAAGATTCAGCAGGAGAATGATTTAAAAACCGAAGAAACAGACGAAACTTCTTCAGAAAACAAAGAAGTAGAAGAAAAACAGGAGACAATGCCGGCCTGGTTAAATAATTCAAAAAATGAGACAGAGGAAGATAATTCAAAAGAAGCAGCAACTAAAAAAGAAGAAAATGAAGACAAATTTGATTTGGATAGTTATCTGGCTGAATTAGAAAATGATGATTCAGCTGTTCAAGAAAACGAAGTTGATAAAGAAGTTAATAAAAAAAATGAGAATAAAAGTGATCATAATTTAAGAGAAAATGAATCAGAAACAGAAGGAGAGAGCAGAGAAAAAAACACAGTAAGTAAGTCAGAGAATAAAAAGGACAATGCTGCTGAAGAAGGTGCTCGGAATAATGAGGAACAAGAAGTTTATAATCTAAGAGAGGGCGGGAATGATATTCAAAAGCCTGGTCTGAAAAATTATGCTCAGCCAGAATATCCTTCTAACTTGAGAAAAAGAAATATTGAAGGTGAAGTAATAATATCTTTGAGAATAGATAAAGCTGGTAAGGCTCATGATTTAAAAATCAGTCAAAGCTCGGGTTATGACTCTTTCGATCAGGCTGCTCTTAGTGCAGTTTCCAACTGGAGATTTGAAGCTGCAGAAAAAGATGGTATTAAAGTTGAGGTAATTGTTAATCTGCCAATTCGTTTTAAGTTAAATTAACTGGAGGTAAAATTTATGATTACAGAGTTTATTGAAACAGCAGGTATTGTTTCCTATCCACTGCTTTTAGCAGCATTTTTAATGATTTTTATAGTTTTTGAGAGGAGTATAATATTTTTTTTAAATTATAGGCAAATTGATAAGGATAAATATTTAAAAGCAGTTCTTAATTTTAATGATAATAAACAGCAGGCCAGTATTTTAAAGAATAAAAAGGGAGTAGCTGCTGAAATTTATAATAATATTTTAACTAAAAAGCCAAAAAGTAGAGAGGAATTCAACTTATATCTTGATGCAGAAGAAGTTGATAAACTGCCGCAGCTTGAAAAACACTTAGGTTTTTTAAATTTTATTGCTCAGGTTTCACCAACCTTAGGTCTGCTGGGAACAGTAAGCGGTATGATCAAAACATTTCAGGTTTTAGGTGTGGGAGGCAGTCCGGAGCAGATGGCAGTAGGAATTTCAGAAGCTTTATTTACTACTGCTGCTGGCTTAATCATATCAATACCTGCTGCAGCTTTTTACCACTATTTTTATGCTAAAATAGAAAAACTCCATAATCAGCTCAATAACTTAAGGTTAGAAAGTGAGAGCATTCTTTATAAAAAAGAGATTAAGGAGCTGAATAATAATGAAATATCAGCCTAAAAAGAAAAGTTCAACTTTAAATCTGGCTCCAATGATAGATATTGTCTTTTTACTTTTAATTTTCTTTCTTGTTTCTTCAACTTTACAGGGAGAAGAAGCATTATATAATATTAGCGTGCCGGAGAGCAGCATCGGTCAGAGTTCAGAGCAGAAAAATATAAGTGTCTTTTTGGATCAAAAAAACCAGATATATTATCAGGAAAAGGAATATAGCAGGCAGCAGCTGGATAAATTATTTGCTGAGTTAAATGCTGGCCCGGTCGAAAAAGTTAAAATCTATGCTGATCAGGAGAGTAATTTTGATTCACTGGTATTTTTAATCGAAAAATTTAAAAATAACGGCTTTCAAAATATATCTTTTGCCCTGAAGGAGGAAAAATAAAAAAGGATTTTCTCCATCTTATTAGAATTATATAATTAAGAGATTAATTATTAGGCAAATAAAAATAACGATTAGTAAACGGAGGGGTTATTTATGAACAGAAATGTAGGTATGTTTTTAGTTTTCATAGCTTTGATTTTATTATCTGTAATAGTAGTTAATGGTTTGTATTTTAATACTCCAGCTGTAGAAACAGCAGAAAGAGAAGCTCCAGTTGAAAAGGTAGAAAAAGATTATATTACCACTAATTTAAGCATCAGCCAGCAGCAGGAATATGATCCTGATATTGTTGATGTGGTGCTTGGCTTTGAAAATGAAAGTAGAGAACAGGCAGCAGCAGTAGAAGAAAACAACAGGATAATGAGTGAAGTAATGGCTATTTTAGAAGCGGAAGAACTGGTAAATTTAGAAACACAGGGATTTAGAGTTTATCCCTATACCAGATATGAAGAAAGAGAAGAAGATAGTGGTGAGGAAAGAGTAACTTATTATCAGGTCAACAATCAGATAAAATTCACTTCAAAAAATTTAGGGGAATTACCGGTCCTTTTAGGCAGACTACTGGACGCAGGGGCTAATAGAGTTGTTAACATAAACTATCGTTTAGAGAGCAACGAAAAAGCTTTAGAGGATGTTACAGCAGCAGCGTTAAGCAGTCTTAAAGATAAAGCTGCTTTTATGGCCGCAAATCTGGATAAAGAAAATTACAGAATCAAAGAACTTAATTTTGGTCAGCAGAATATTTATGGCAGTGATGCTTTAAAAGCAATGAGCAGAACTGCAGAGTCAGCAGACTTTTCTGAAGTGCCTCTGGCAGAACAGAAGGTAAACATTAGTGTTTCACTTTCAGCAGAAATAGAATTATACTAAACTTAAAAAACTGAGTGCAGCTAATGCACTCAGTTTCTTTATTTATTATATAAAAGAAAATTAGCAGCACTTTCCATATCATCTTTGGAGGCAACCAGGAAAACCTGATTTCCTGCAAAAATTTCTCTATTTCCGCGGGGAACAATGTATCGGTCCTGAGCTTTATCATATATTCCTGCGATTACACAGTTTTCTGGAAAAGTTTTCTGGCTCACTATATCAGAAATTTTCATCCCGGAAATTGGTGATTCAGGTGGAATGGTCAAAATTGAAACCTCAGCCTTACCATCTCCAAGTGAAGCCACCTTCCGCACATCCGGTTCTTCAATATCAGTAATAAAGCGATCTACTATTAATTCCATAGTTGCTGCAATATTGGTAGCTCCAGCCATCTGGTAGGCATTTTCGTATTCTGGCTCTCTCATTCTGACCAGAATTTTTTCTACCCCGAAATTTTTGGCTAAAAGTGAAAAAGAAAGATTATCAGCATCATCCCGCATTACTGCAATTGCAACATCACATTTTTCAATTCCAGCTTCTTTTAAAATATCAATTCTTGTAGCACTCCCCAGTACAGTTACTGCTCCATAACGGCTGTATATTTTTTCTGCAACATTCTGTTCTTTTTCAATTACAATTACATCGTGTTTTTGGACAAGATTTTTAGTTAAGTTCCTTCCTGCAATACCTCCACCAGCAATAATAATATACATATCAATACCTCCAATTTGCAAAATAATAAAAACTATTCTTCCCAGGCTTTTTTGGTAAATAAAATAATAATCGGTAGAATTTCTAATCTTCCAGCCAGCATTCCTATTATATAGGTCATCTTGATTACAGGAGAAAGAGACGCCATCTTTTCTACAGAAAAGAAGAAAGGACCTATATTACCCATAGCTGAAAACATTCCAGAAAAAGCCTGCCAGCCATTTAAATCAGAAAAGACTGAGGTTATAATCCCCCCGACTACAATTAAAAAAAGCCAGAAAGAAAATAAACCTGTTAATTTATTTATTTCATCACTATCAATAATACTTTTATCAAGTGTAACCGGTAAGACAGCATGATTTGGCAAATATATTTTCTTTACCTCTCTTTTAAATAAGCCTCCCAAAATATTTAAGCGCATAACCTTAATCCCACCTGAGGTGGAACCAACACTCCCGCCAATCAGCATAAAAACTATAAAGATCTGTCTGGCTGCAGCCGGAAAAAAACTGGAATTAATATTATGAGTTCCAAAACCGGTTGTAGTAATAATCGATGTTATCTGAAATAAAGTTTTACGAAAAATTTCTTCAGCATTGAAATCTGCGGCAGTATTTAAAATTATAATTAAAACACTAATAAAAATAGTTGAATATAAAATAAGCCTGACAAAAGTCTTTAATTCACTATTTTTTTTGATGCTTGCAAAATCTTTTGTAAAAAATCTAAAATGAAGTAAAAAGTTAACCCCACCTAAAAACATAAAAAATGTTATTACATATTCAATTAAAATATAATTGCTGTAGCCGCTATTTGCATAGTGAGCAATGCTGGCATCATAATGGGAGAAACCTCCGGTTGATAGGGTTGTAAAACTGTGAGTAAAGGCATCAAATGGAGATAGACCCAGTAAAATTAAGATCAGACTCTGCAGCAGCATAAAACCAAGGTAAATTAGCCAGAGTATTTTTACAGTTTTAAAAACATTAGGTACAGGCCGGGAAACATTAATTTTATGACTTTCTGCACTAAAAAGCTGCCAGGTTTCTCCCTGAGCTCTAGTAGAGATCAAAAGAAAAAATGTTAAAATTCCCAGACCACCTAAGAGCTGCATCAAACTTCTCCAGAAAATTATAGATTTTGCCATTGAATCAAGGCCGGTAAAGACGGTGATTCCTGTAGTAGTAAAGCCACTTACAGCTTCAAAAAAGGAATCAATAAATGATTTTTCGATCCCAATCATAAAGGGTAAGGCTCCGATTAGGGAAACAATTATCCAGCCTGTGGCACAAAGCAGCATGGCTGTTGTTAAATCTATGTAAATATTTTCAGGGTCAGTCGGCAGTTTTAAGAGGGTACCGGTAATTAAGGCTATAATAATTGTATAGTAAAATGCCTGATAGATCTCATTACCATCCTGGTAAATAAAGGCCAGTATCAGAGGGATGACCATAATAAAGCCCATAATAAAAGCCAGGATGCTCAGAAAATATAAAATAGTATTATACTTAGTAGATTTCAGCAATAACTTTACCCCCTTTTAAAATTTTAATGATTTCCGTTAATTATATTATTCAAGAATAAATGAGTATTTCCTTTTTTAGCCTAAATTTTAATTACTTAAATTGATTTTTACATTATTTGGGTATATAATATAATTAAAATAAAGGAGGTAAATTATGGATATAAACAGCCTGGCAGTAATTTTTTTAAATCAGTTGAGCGGTTTTGGACCCCGAACTATTATTGAATTAATGAGTAATCTAAATAATCTTAACAAAATGTGGAGTTTAAATAAACAGCAGTTAAGAAATTTAGGCTTAACAGAAAAGAAAATAAGGATATTTAATGATCAGAAAGAAAAATTTAAGCCTCAGAAAATAACTGCTGAATTAAAAAAGAAAAATATTAATTATCTAACCTTATATAATCAAGAATATCCAGCTAGATTAAAAGAAATTTATGACCCACCACCAGTAATTTTCTATAAAGGGGTATTAAACTTTCAGCTTCCTGCTGTTGCTGTAATTGGTTCCAGAAACTCTACTGTCTATGGACGCAAAATTGCAAGCAGAACAGCTTCTAAGCTGGCAGAGAAGGGAGTAAATATAATTAGTGGGCTGGCCAATGGAATAGACAGCACTGCTCATCAGGGGGCACTAGCAGCAGATTGTGGTATCACTACAGCTGTTTTAGGAAATGGCTTTGATTATTTATATCCTTCTCAAAATAAACTGCTCTCGCAAAAAATTATTGAAAAGGGTTTAATGCTGACAGAATTCAATCCAGCTGTAGCTCCGCGAGCCAAAAATTTCCCCCGCCGGAATAGAATTATCAGTGGTCTGGCAGATTTAATTTTAGTAGTAGAAGCTGGCGAAAAAAGTGGGACTTTGATTACAGTTGATTATGCTTTAGACCAGGGGAAAGATATTATGGCTGTACCAGGAAATATTGATCGACCAAATTCTGTTGGCTGTAATAGATTGATTAAAAAAGGAGCAGCGATTTTTACACAAGTAAGTGATATTATAGATTTTTTAAGCAGATATTTACAGCAGATTGATAGTGAAAATGAATTTGTAAATGATGATAAACAAATAAGTAAAATTTATCCCGAATTAAATCCAGATGAAATTAAAATACTGAAACTTTTTCAGCATGAAGTTGAAATATATTATGCTGATTTATTAAAATTAAGTAATCTGACTACAGAAAAAGTTGATAAAATACTGATAAAATTAGAATTAATGGATCTGATAATTCGCTTAAAAGGGAAAAAATATCAGTTTAAGGGTTTACAAAATCTCCTTAAACCAATATAATAATATACTAGTTAAAGATTTTTTACGATAGGGAGGCCTAAACGGCAGAAATGCCAGAATAATATGAATAAAAAAGTTATAGAAATTTTAAGCATTCTTATTCAAAAAATGCTCCATGATGAAGATCTCTGGCGGAAACAGGAAGATATTATAATTGAACTTGAAAATCAGGGATATACAATTGAAAATATCAGTGAGGCATTTGAAGTTATATTTAGTGAAGTGATTTCTGTTGAAGATCGTGATTTTTATATAGATTATGAAATGTCAAGCGGCTATAATCGAGTTTTTACTAAAGTGGAAAATTTTTATTTTAGTAAAGAAATTAAAGCTATCATTTATAAATTAAACGCTCTTGGCATCTTATCAGCAGATGAACTGGAAATAATAATTTATAGAATGATGGAAATTGCAACAATTGATGATCTTAAAACTGACCTTGTTTGGGATATAATTAATGATGTAGTTGATGATTCAGAGTTAATGATGACAATTTCTGCTGAAATTAATGAGTTTGATGGAAATTTTTCAAAACAGCAAAGAGTAAACTAAGAGTTTACTGGAGGTATCAATTTAATGGCAAAGAAAAAAAAGAATTTAGTAATTGTTGAGTCACCCGCAAAGGCAAAGACTATCAAGAAGTTTTTAGGTAGAAATTATAAAGTTGAAGCTTCAATGGGACATGTCCGTGATTTACCTAAGAGTAAATTAGGGATAGATTTAGAAAATGATTTCGAACCAAATTATATAACTATTCGTGGTAAAGGAAAAACTTTAAATAAATTACGCAAAGAAGCCAAAAAAAGTGAAGAAGTTTATCTTGCAACTGACCCCGATAGAGAGGGTGAGGCTATTTCCTGGCATTTAGCCTATGCCTTAAAATTATCTGATGAAGAAAATAATAGAATCGAATTTAACGAAATTACAAAAAATGCGATTCAGAATGCTATCAAAAATCCGCGCTCGATTAACAAAGACCTGGTAGATGCTCAGCAGGCAAGAAGACTGCTGGATAGACTTGTAGGTTATCGCTTAAGCCCTTTACTCTGGAAAAAGGTTCGTAAGGGTTTAAGTGCTGGTAGAGTGCAGTCCGTTGCAGTGAGGATTATCTGTGAACGAGAAGAAGAAATTCGTAATTTTGATGAAGAAGAATACTGGACCTTAGAGATTCAGCTTAAAAATGAAGATGGGGAACAGCTTAAAGCAGATTTATACAGAATTGATAATAAAAAGTTTAACCTGGAAAGTAAAGAAGAAGTTGATCAGGTAGTAAATGATATTCAAAAAGAAGATTTTGAGATCATAAAAGTTAAAAAGCGTAAAAGAAGACGCAATCCTAAATCACCTTTTACAACTTCAACTTTACAGCAGAGAGCTTCTAATAAGCTTAACTATACTGCTAAAAAGACTATGTATTTAGCCCAGCAGCTTTATGAAGGTATAGATATTGGAAGTGAAGGTACAGTTGGTTTGATTTCTTATATCAGAACTGACAGCACCAGACTTTCTAATGAAGCAAAAAATGGAGCTAAGGATTATATTTTAAATAAATTTGGAGATAAATTCTTAAAAAGCTCGAAGAAAAAGTCTAAAAATAATTCTAATGCTCAGGATGCTCATGAGGCTATCAGGCCGACCGATACTCAGCGCACACCTGAAAAAATGAAAAAGCACTTATCTAAAGATCAGTATAAATTGTATGATTTAATCTGGAAGCGATTTGTTGCCAGTCAGATGAGTCCAGCTCTTTATGAGAGCATTTCAGCTCAGTTTAAGGCTGGAGATAAATATAAATTTAGAGTCAGTGGATCTCGTCTTTTATTCCCCGGTCATTTAATTTTAACCGGTAAGGAAAAAGAAGATGACATTGACCTTCCAGTCTTAAATGAAGGTGACAGTTACAGTTTGGTAGATACAAATCCCGAGCAGCATTTTACCACTCCACCGCCCAGATACTCTGAGGCGACTCTGGTAAAAACTCTGGAAGAAGAGGGAATAGGACGCCCAAGTACCTATGCGCCTACACTTTCAACTATTGAATCCAGAGATTATGTTGAAAAAGAGGGAAGATATTTTAAACCAACAGAGTTGGGAGAGACGGTAACTGAGTTATTAACTGAATATTTTCCGGATGTAACTGACGTAGAATTTACAGCTGAGCTTGAAAAGCGGCTTGATGAAATTGAAAAAGGAAATGAAGAGTGGAAAAAAATCCTTAGAGATTTTTATGAGCCATTCTACGAAAGACTGGAAAACGCAAGAGAAAATATGGAAAGTGTTCAAATAGTTGAAGAAACAGATGAGGTCTGTGATGAATGCGGCAGTCCAATGGTAGTTAAATACGGACGCTATGGTAAATTCTTAGCCTGCTCCAGTTATCCAGAGTGTAAAAACACAAAACCTTATTTGATTAAAACTGGAGTTGACTGTCCGGAATGTGAGGATGGCGAGATCATTGAACGGACATCCAAAAAAGGAAGAACTTTTTATGGCTGCAGTAATTATCCGGACTGTAATTTTATGAGCTGGAATAAACCGGTCAAAAAGCCTTGTCCTAAATGCGGCAGTCTGATGGTAGAAAAAACTACAAAAGCCAAAGGTAAACATTATAAATGTACCAACAAAGAATGTGGACATACTGAAAAAGCAGATTAAGGTATATTATCAAGCTTTCTCCGGACTTTTTGTCGAATTCTGGAGAAAGCTTTTAAAAACCAGACTCAGAAAGCGTTTACAATAATAATAATAACTAATAAGAGCTAAGGCTGAGTATGGAAAAGATTAAAAAATGATTAAAATATTGTGAAATTTAGAGCGATAGCTTGACTTTTTTAATCTTTTCATGGTAATATAAACAAAATAGATTAAAATATTTTGAATCATGTGACAATTTAAAAAATATAAGATTATAAGTGAAGGAGGTTCTAAATTGTCAATTACAGATTTTGATGCAACTACCATAGTTGCTGTAAAACATAATGGTTGTATGGCTCTGGCAGGAGACGGCCAGGTAACACTGGGCAATACTGTTATGAAGAGTACAGCCAGAAAAGTCAGAAGATTATATAATGGTGAAATTTTAGCTGGATTCGCCGGAACATCTGCAGATGCTTTTACCCTTTTTGAAAAATTCGAGGGAAAGCTGGAAGAGTACCATGGAAGTCTGCAGCGGGCAGCTGTCGAGCTGGCCAAAGAATGGCGGACAGATAAAATTTTACGAAAACTTGAAGCTTTGCTAATTGTTGCAAATCTGGATGAAATCCTTATTATTTCAGGTAATGGTGATGTGATTGAACCTGACGGCAATATTACTGCTATTGGTTCTGGTGGCCCTTATGCACGTGCGGCTGCTACAGCACTAACAAAACACAGCCAGGGTCTGAATGCCGGGGATATCGCCAGTGAAGCACTCAAAATAGCGGCTTCTATTTGTATTTATACCAATGAAAATATTACTTTAGAGGAGTTAAATGGAGGTGAGTCTGAAGCAGGTGAATAATCAATTAACCCCAAAAGAGATCGTTGCTGAACTTGATAAATATATAATTGGACAGGACAAAGCAAAAAAATCAGTAGCTATAGCTTTAAGAAACAGATATCGAAGAAAACTGGTTAAAGATGACATGAAAGACGAAATCATTCCCAAAAACATTTTAATGATTGGACCTACTGGTGTTGGTAAAACTGAAATTGCTCGCAGACTTGCTAAAATTGCCAGAGCTCCATTTATAAAAATTGAAGTGACCAAATTTACTGAGGTAGGTTATGTTGGTCGTGATGTAGAATCAATGATCAGAGATTTAACCGAATCAGCGATCCGAATGGTCAAGGAAGAAAAAATGGAAGAGGTTGAAAAAGAAGCAGAAAATCAGGCTATTCAGCGAATTGTTAATCACATGTTTCCTGCTAAATCAAAAGGAAAAGATGATTATTATTCAAATTTAGTTGATGATATTAATGCTTCTAAGTCTGATACTGATGATCGAGTAGCTGCCAGACGCAAGAGAATGTTTAAAAGAATTAAAGAAGGCAAACTTGACGATCAGAAAATAGAAATTGAAGTCGAGGAAAACAACTCTCAGATGATGGAGGTTTTTTCTGAATCCGGTGTAGAGCAGATGGGAATTAACTTTCAGGATATGCTGGGAAATATTTTTCCTAATAAAAAACAGAAGAAAAAAGTTACAGTTGCTCAGGCTAAAGAAATGCTTAAAGATGAAGAGGCTCAAAAACTGATAGATATGGATCAGGTCAAGGCCGAAGCAATAGAAAAAGTTGAGGAAGACGGAATAATCTTTTTAGACGAAATTGATAAAATTGCAGGTAGAGAATCTAATTCCGGTCCGGAGGTTTCCAGACAGGGTGTGCAGCGTGATATTCTGCCTATAGTTGAAGGCTCAACTGTAAGCACCAAGCACGGTTCAGTTAAAACAGATCACATATTATTTATTGCTGCTGGTGCCTTTCATGTTTCTTCACCAGCTGATTTGATACCGGAGCTGCAGGGTAGATTCCCGCTGAGAGTTAATTTAGACAGCCTCAGCCGCGAAAATTTCAAAGATATACTCCTGCTGCCGCAGAATTCTCTGGTCAAGCAGTATAAGGCTTTACTGGAGACAGAAGGAGTAAAGATTGAATTTACTGAAGCTGCTGTTGATGAAATTTCTAGTTTTGCTTATGATATCAATGAGGAAACAGAAAATATTGGAGCCAGAAGACTGCATACAATAATGGAAAAGCTGCTTGAAGACCTTTCTTTTGAGGCTCCAACCTTAGAAGAGGAAGAAATAGAAATTAATGTGGACTATGTTAATGATAAATTGAAAGATGTTGTGGCAAATAAAGATTTAAGTAAATATATTCTATAATTTAAAAACTGAAAATGGAGGAGATAAAAATGGGTAGTTTATTAGAAAAAAGTAGAAAGATTAACCGGTTATTACAGAGAACAGGTGGAAATGCAGTAGATTTTTCTGATATGGCTTATGTTCTAAAAGAGGCAGTTCAGTGTAATGTATATGTGACAAGTAAAAAAGGAAAGATTTTAGGTTACAGTCTGCTCGATGATTTTGAATGTGATATTATGGAAGAAGAAGTTATTGATCATGGTGAATTTCCTGATGAATATAACAAAGGTCTTTTACGAATCAGAGAGACTAAGTCTAACATTGAACAAAAAGACGGCAAGTGTGTTTTCGCTGATGGAGAAGACTGCTTATTTGAAGATAAATTAACTACAATTGTACCTGTAATTGGTGGTGGCGACAGACTGGGAACTTTAGTCTTAGCTCGTTATGGATCTGAATTTGATGATGAAGATTTAGTTTTAGCTGAGTATGGTGCTTCAGTTGTGGGAATGGAAATTTTAAGAGCCCGCAGTGAAAGAGTAGAAAAAGAAGCCCGCAAAAAAGCTGCAGTGCAGATTGCTATTGATACTCTGTCCTATTCTGAGCTGGAAGCAATTGAACATATCTTTGAGGAATTAGACGGAGAAGAAGGTCTATTAGTAGCCAGTAAAGTTGCAGATAGAGTCGGTATTACAAGATCTGTTATTGTAAATGCACTTCGTAAATTCGAAAGTGCTGGAGTTATTGAATCCCGCTCATTAGGAATGAAAGGAACATATATTAAAGTTCTTAATGATAATTTATTAGATGAATTAGAAAAACTTAAAGCGTAAATAAAGTTTAGTATGCTGATATCAAAGGCTCCTTAATTTATTTGGGGAGCCTTTTAACTGCCAGACAAAAAAGATTTTTCTAAAAAACGCTTGATTAAAACTCAAGTCTATGGTATACTTTTTTGTGGCAAAATACACACGACAGTTGATCTAAATGCTGGTGCTGTATTT
>Ga0182238_1000091_pt1 | contig 32375 bp, 27 predicted proteins | sample hydfrates6_PW_90_FD_132439 | JGI IMG/M metagenome (GOLD analysis project Ga0182238, IMG submission 132439) | Subsurface microbial communities from deep shales in Texas, USA - hydraulic fracturing test 6_PW_90 | ecosystem: Environmental > Aquatic > Deep subsurface > Shale gas/oil reservoir >... | reverse complement strand
CAGGGAAAGACCCAGCAGTCACCCATTGAGAACGTTATAGACAATACTGCAAATGAACACTACGTCAGGCGTAACATCCTTACCAAGGGTTCGATTGTAAAGACCGCTCTTGGCAATGCCAGGATCACAAGCCGTCCGGGTCAGGATGGTGTGGTTAACGCAGTATTGATTGAATAAACGAAAAATACCTTTATTTTTTTTATTTTATTATGATGGGGTTGCGGAATATGGACGAAAAAACGCGTCATATCCTAGAATGTCTCGAGGCAGATGCGAGGATTTCGCACGAAAAGATTGCAACCCTCACAGGCATGCCTGTTGAAGAGGTTAGCAGGATTATCAAAGACATGGAGAACAGCGGTGTTATACGCAAGTACAAGACCGTGATCGACTGGGACCTTGCAGGCGATGAGAACGTATATGCTATTATCGAGCTGAAGGTAAGTCTTGAACGCAGGCTTGGATATCAGGCCCTCGTAGAACGCCTGTATAAGTTTCCCGAAGTCCGTTCTGTAAGGCTGCTCTCCGGGCAGTATGATCTTTCACTTACAGTTTCCGGCAGTTCCATGAAAGAGGTTGCCTTCTTTGTAGCGGAGAAGATTTCCACTCTCGATCAGGTGCAGCACACAACCACACACTTTGTTCTTAAAACCTATAAAGAGGATGGAGTGATCCTTTATGAGCAGGATCAGGTTGCACGTTTGCCTGTAACTCCTTGATCCCATTGATATTTGTGAATGCAGGATGTATCATCTATGAGAAAAACATGCCGTCCATCAAAATTCGTTGCGGATGTAATCAACCAGGTACCTCCATCAGGTATTCGTCGCTATTTCGACCTGGCTTCTGAGATAGATGATGCGATCTCCCTTGGTGTGGGTGAGCCGGACTTTGTCACTCCGTGGCATATCCGTGAGGCATGTATACATTCTCTTGAATGCGGGGAAACATCATATACTTCCAATTACGGTCTGATGGAGCTGCGTGAGGAGATCTCAGGATCATTCTCCGTAAAGTACAATACTTTCTACGATCCCTGCTCCGAGATACTTGTAACATCCGGTGTGAGTGAAGCTCTTGATGTTGCTATCCGTGCGATCACAAATCCGGGTGATGAGATCATCATACCTCAGCCATCCTATGTTGCCTATGTACCTTCTGTAATGTTTGCAGGAGGGGTACCTGTTCCTGTGATGAACAGTATTGAGAATAATTTCAGGTTGCTTCCGGAAGATCTGGAAGCTGCTATCACGGATAAGACCAAGGCTTTGATCCTGAACTACCCGAACAACCCCACAGGAGCCACCATGAGCCGTAAGGACCTTGAGGCCATAGCTGATGTGGTTGCGGAACATGATATAATGGTCATCTCTGACGAGGTCTATGATTGTCTTACTTATAATGGCAGACATACCTGCTTTGCTTCCCTTGAAGGGATGCGTGACAGGACGATATTGCTCAACGGTTTTTCCAAGGCATATGCAATGACCGGTTTCAGACTGGCGTTTGCCATGGCACCCCCGGAGATCATTGCCTCAATGATGCTTATTCACCAGTACTGTATGTTATGTGCACCTGTGATCGCTCAGCTTGGCGCCATCGAAGCCCTGCGCAACGGCCAGACCGAGATGGAAAAGATGGTGCGTGACTACGACAGACGCCGCCACCTTATTGTCAGCGGACTGAACAAGGTCGGTCTTGACTGCTTCGAGCCCAAGGGTGCTTTCTATGCTTTCCCTTCCATCCAGAGCACGGGCCTGAGCTCCGAAGAGTTCGCCGAGCGCCTTCTCTTCGAGCAGAAGGTTGTCACAATCCCCGGTAATGTATTCGGTGAGGCCGGAGACGGGTTTTTGCGCTGTTCCTATGCAACTTCCATGCAGGAGATAGAAGAGGCGCTTGCAAGGATCGAGGCTTTTGTGGATGGATTGTGATCCAGCTCTTTTGCATGTAGTATGAGATCAACGGACTTTGTGTTTAGTTGACAATAAATATCTTCTCAAAAGACGCCTATCCAAGGCGGCGTTTTACCTAGGCAGTATTTTGACTCATTATCGTGTACATACTTCATAGAATTCTATTTTTCACTTAAATGACTACTACACAGATATATTACTCTGCATAGTGCTGTTTTCTTTTACTGCAGTTAGTGCATCTGCACAGGGAGCGGAAGGAGTAGGAGCTCAGATTACTGACAATGAATCTGATCAGCATCTGCCAGTAATATATGACAACTTTTGTTATCCATATATTTTATATATTTAAATAGTATATTTAACCGTCTATATTCAACTACACAAAAAGGAATAACGATTAATATGAACCTCAATCTTAGTTCGATCAAAGAAAAAACTAATATCAATTTCAAATCTGTGAAAGTCAGGACAACAGCTTTTGTTGTCATTGCATTGATAGCGATTTTTGCAGTTTCCGGAATTATTATCGTAAATGATGTCACGGATATGCAAACAGAAGCTGCATATGCACAAACCGAAGCTGTTACAGGGGCATATGCAAATGAAGTAAACAATGAGCTAAGTCAGTATATAATAACAGCAACTTCTCTTTCCACAACGCTCTCGCAATATGAATCTGCAGATCGTAACGAAGTAAATGATATTCTAAAACAGTTCGCAGTCGATAATCCAAACCTTCTGGGTGTTTATGCAGGTTATGAACCCAATGCATTCGATGGGAACGATGCAGATTATGTAAATTCTGCAGGTCATGATTCCACTGGCAGATTCATACCCAACTGGAACAGGATGAGCGGTTCTGTTGCACTTGATCCTTTACTGGATTATGAAACATCAGAATACTATCAAGTACCTAAAGCAACACAACAGGCTTTAATTACTGAACCCTACATGTATGAAGGTCAGCTTCTGGCAAGTTTTATTTCTCCAATAATGATCAATGGTGAATTTGCAGGAATCGCAGGTACTGATGTAGACCTGATGTACCTGGACAGTATCATGGAAGATGTTAAACTGTTCGAGACAGGTTATGCCGTAATCTTGAGCAGTGATGGAACTCTGGTAACTCATCCAACAAGCAAAGAGTATATTGGTACTCAGAAGATTGGCGAGTTTGAAGGAACTGCATACGATCAGATACAAACCGATGTAGAGAATGGAATATCAGGGCAGATCACCGAAATGAATCCACTGACTGGAAAGACAACAGTTTACTTCTATGAACCAGTAGAAACCGGAAACTATTTCGTTCTTGCATCTGTCCCGGAAGATGAGATGCTTGCAGGAGTAAATGCTCTGAAGACAGAAATTACAGCTATATTCATATTCGCCATTGCTCTGATGGCAGTTATCAGCTACTTCATTGTGAATTCTATTGCAAACCCAATTAAGGCAGCTGCAGTACGTGCTGACAGGATAGCCAACGGAGACCTTACTGGTGATATAGACAGCAAGTTCATTGGAAGAAAGGATGAGATAGGCATACTGGCAACTTCATTCCAAAAAATGACCGAGAACCTCAGTTCATTGGTCGAAGAGATCAAAACGAGTGCAACCAACACTGCTTCACGTTCTCAGGAAATGGCCGCTACGACTGAGGAAACAACATCCTCAGCAAATGAGATATCCAATACTGTCACTGAAATATCAAATGGAGCACAGGTCCAGTCCGGTAAGGTCGAAGAGGTCTCTCATGCAATGAACGATATGAACAGAAGTGTTCAGGAAGTTGCTCAGAACTCCCAGCGTGCCTCTGAGACAGCAGAGAACACAGCTCTCAGGATCAGGGAGATCGGTACTTCTTCTCAGGAACTGATTGAGAAGATGAACAGTATCCGGGTTGCATCAGATGAGAATGCTATTGTAGTCGATGAGCTGGACAGGAAATCAAATGAGATCGGTAAGATAGTAAATCTTATCACAGGCATTGCAGACCAGACCAACCTGCTTGCACTCAATGCAGCAATTGAGGCTGCCCGTGCAGGTGAACATGGCAAAGGTTTTGCTGTTGTTGCAGATGAAGTAAGAAAACTTGCTGACGAATCCGGTAATGCTGCAAAGCAGATCGAGAATCTGATCATTGAGATTCAGGCTAATACCCAGAATGCCGTGGGTTCGATGAACAAAAGCAAAGAAGAAATTGAGGTCGGTGCACAGTCTCTACAGGAAACTGTCAATGCAATTGAAGATATCGTTGCAGAGGTCACAAATATCTCTACAATGGTTCAGGAGATCGCAGCAGCTGCTCAGGAACAATCCGCATCCATCGAAGAAGTAACTGCATCTATCGAAGAAGTATCTTCAATATCCCAGCAATCCGCAGCAGGTACAGAAGAAGCATCTGCAGCCGTTGAACAACAGACAGCCTCCATGGAACAGATGGCAGCTGCTGCTCAGGAACTTGCTTCAATGGCAGATAATCTGCAGCAGAATGTTGCTTTCTTCAAGCTGAATGCAAATATTGAGTAAGTAAAAAGGTTATTTCCTATAACCTTTTCTCATTTTTTTATAATAGAAATTAATAATATATTTAAATTCGAACACTCGTGCCATCTCATTTGTTAACGGATTGTGATTCAGCTGCCAATCTATTAGCATAAGCTGCCTTTACTGTTTGGATATATACTTTAATCTTGTTTTGCTTACCTCAATACACTTTTCACAATATTTATATTTTTTATCTATGACAATATTATTATATGAATTACTCTATAATCTTTGTACATTTGAAGCAGTTTCAACTGACTTCTTGCATGCCGGCTGGGAATAATATAAATGGCACTGATACTGGTTTTTGAGTATAAGGAAAACGGTAGTGTTTTCAGGAAAGAGCTTGAGGGCATGGGACATTCGGTATCTTTCATATCTTCTGAAGATATTGATATTCTTGAGCAGCTTACCACTCACAAACCTGATATCATCTATTGTTCTCTGGACAGGTCTGATGATAGAACTCTCAATAGGATTACTACCTTAAGTGGCCGGCATCAAATTCCATTAATTATTGCAGTGCCAGGGTTCGATGAAGTGCTGTCTGCCCGTCTGGATGGTCTGGGACTTGCAGAGTACATAAAAAAACCTTTCAGCAAAGCTGAAATTAGCTACACCATAAAGAAACTCCTTGAGCAGAAACTAACTCTGGATAATCTGGACGCAATGAAACGTAGGTATAATGGTGTGGTCAACAGTCCTCTTTATGGATTTGCCAGGCATGAGATTGTAACGGATGACCAGTCTGAACCTGTGGACTATTGTTTCCTTGAGATAAACGAAGTTTTTGAAAGACTGACCGGACTTGATAAGAGTGAAGTGATTGGAAAAAAGGTCACTGAAGTCCTTCCGGGTATAGAAAAAGATACTGATCTCATAAAGACATATGGGAAAGTAGCCCTTGAAGGTCAGGTAGTACGTTTTTCGGAATATTTTCCAAAACTCGGACGCTATTATGATATTCATGCATATTCACCCGAAAAAGGACAGTTTATCACTATCTTTGTTGATATGACTGAAGTAAAAGAAGTTGAAGAAGCTCTGAAAGAAAGTGAAGAAAAATTCCGCTTCATAGCTGAAAATGCAAATGATGTAATATGGCTGCTGGACAAGACTGGAAAAATGCTTTATGTCAGTCCTTCTGTTGAGAAACTGAGTGGCTATACTCCCGAAGAGGTCATTCATCTTCCGCTTGATCAAAAACTCTCCCCTGGATCCCTTGAACTTGTAAGTGAGGTACTTAATACTTTTTTCAGAGATCTCAGTAAAGGCACACTTCCAGATACTCCTCGTATACTGGAGGTTGAACAGCCATGTAAGGACGGTTCGACGGTGTGGGCGGAAATGCACATTAATCCAGTCCTTAACGAAGAAGGTGAATTCAAGTTCTTCCTTGGTATCAGCCGTGATATCACAGAGCGCAGAAAGAATGAAAATGAGCTTGAAAAACAAAAAAATATACTTGACTCCATTTTTGATCTAGCACCCACGCCGACATTACTGGTGAATCAAACTGGTGTTATTGAAGACATTAACAGGGCTTGTGTTGAGGTTACTGGGAAGGACAAGGAATCAATGGTCGGTTTAAGAGCAGGGGATGCATTTTCCTGTCTCAACTCTTCCAGAGGAAACGGATGCGGTACTACTGAAAACTGCATCAACTGTATCTTTAGAACCACTGCCATAGAAACTGTGACCAACCGTACCGGTATTAGCAAAAGGGAAGGAAGTTTCACAATTATAATGCCGGATGGCTCCGAAAATGTTCGTGATATCATGATTTCCACCTCTTATCTTGACATGGACGGAGAGTCCGGCGTGATGTACAGTATATATGACATCACAGAGAGCAAAAAAGCGGAAATGATACTCAAGGAAAGCGAAGAACGCCTGCAAACTCTTTATAGTAACATGCCGGGAGGAACTCTGATCATAGGGACGGATTACATAATAGAGGATGTGAACCAGCGTACCTGTGAAATATCGGGATTCACAAGAGAAGAACTTGTGGGGCAGCCATGTGATATCCTTTGTCCAAAGGGCTCGCTTTCAAAGATGTGTCCGATATGGATCGAAGGGCTTGAAGGTTTCCAGGGAATGGACACTGCCATCAAATGCAAGGATGGCAGGAAAAACCCTGTTCTGAAAAATGCTAAACGAATTACCATCGACGGAAAACTGTATATTCTGGAGAACTTCCAGGACATCTCGGGTCAGAAGGAAGCAGAAGAAGCATTGGTAAATGCTAAGATGACCGCTGAGATGGAAAGCAGGACTAAGAGTGAGTTCCTTGCAGGCATGAGTCACGAGATCAGGACTCCGTTGAATGCTATTATCGGTTACTCTGATATGTTGCTTGAAGGTATCTTTGGAGAGCTCGGTGACAAACAGCAGAGGTCGCTCGGGCATATATCCACGAGCGGAAAACATCTTCTAGATCTCATTAATGACATACTGGACCTGTCTAAAGTCGAGTCCGGAAGGATGAAGTTAAATTATGAGTACTTTAACCCGGTAGAGACAGCTGGAAATGTCGCAAACATTGTGTCCCCTCTTGTAAAACAGAACAATATAGAGTTGAAGCTCTCACCTGAGAGCGATAATATGTTCGTAAGCGCCGATGAGGTGCGCTTTAAACAAATTCTTTATAATCTTGTAAGCAATGCCATAAAATTCACTCCTGAAAATGGCACTGTTGAGATTGCGTTGGTCCGGAAAGATGATATGCTGGAAGTTTCTGTAACCGATACGGGTATAGGGATATCTCCGGAGGATCAGGAAAATTTGTTTAATCCGTTCAGTCAGATTGAATCGGATATATCTCGAAAATACGATGGAACAGGCCTTGGACTCTCACTTGTAAAACAGTTCGTTGAACTTCACGGCGGCAATATTTATGTTGTAAGTGATGTTGGTAAAGGAAGTGTCTTTACATTCAGGATACCTTTAGTAAAACCTGGTCCTGAGCAGGCGTAATCGGGCAGTTTCAATGGTTTTTCCAAAATCAGAATAGCTGGTAGCCATAATTTGCAAGTTCTGCAAGTGCAACAATGAGTGCAAAGTTACCTAAGAAAAGGGGGATTGCCATTTTCTTCAAGGGGAATCCTGCAATGGCAAGCACAATTGCCAGCAGGTCACTAGGCAGCGGGGCCAGGGAGTAAACAAATATCATCATCATGATCGCTTTATCACTGATGTTTTCCACTGTTTGTACGAACCGGCTTATATATTTGCCATACCTCGGATTCATACATTGTTTTCCTTTTGCACCTATCAGGTAAAATACAATGTCTCCCAGTGTAAGGCCAATGCTTGCGAAAAATGCCATGTAGAGCGGGTTCACTCCTCCAAGAGCAAGGGTGACCAGCACTGTGTAAAAAGAAGTTGAAGTAAATGTGGATACGCCGCCAATGGCAGAAAGCAAAAAAACGATCAGGTATGTGTTATTGATACCAATTGCCTGAACAATTTCTTCCGGCGGATAGTAGATCAGAAATACAGACCATCCGACAACAAAAAGAATCAAGGCTGCTGCAATTATGAAGTCCTTTCTTTTAGGAGAGGTGGCTTCTTCTACCTTTTCACAAGGATCCTTTTCGCCGGACTCGTGCTGTTCATTTTTATTATCTTCAGCTTTCATCACTCATAACGAAATATGTCAGCCGAATATAACTACCTTATTCTGTGGTCCGGGCAGGTCAAACATTTATTCTTGTTTTATTTTTCCACAACAGGCGTATTTACAGATTTTATTTCAGAACTATCTTTTGCAGTAAGGTACTCCTCATGAAACATTCTGGCTATAAGTACCACATATGAAAGTAGCAGGGGTCCGATTATAATTCCCAGAAGTCCGAACAGGTTAAGGCCAATAATCACTCCGATAAGTGATACAAGCGGATGTATCTTTCCTACCTTTTCCTGTATTGCAGGACGGAGGAAGTTGTCCACAGAACTCAGTACCACGCCTCCTACTAGTACTCCTGCAGCACTAAGATAGTCCTGCTGCAGTAACTGGAAGATGGCTGCGGGTATCCAGATGATAGGTGGCCCCACAACCGGAAGGAAGGAAAGAACTGCAGTGATAAAACCCCAGAGGACCGCACCTTCTATGCCTAGTAAATAGAACGTGATCGCAAGTATCCCTCCCTGCACGACGGCAATCACGCCGGTACTTATCAGGGTTGTCTGTACGAGAGACCTGAATTCGTCAATAAGAAGGCTTGTGTTCTTTTCGTTGAAGGGAAATGCCCTTTGAAGATCCTTCATAAACACAGAATTTTCACCCACTAGGAGGTAGAAGAGCAAGAAATACATGATAATAAACTCAATTGCTCTTTTACCCATGCCCTGGATGGCATCCAGTACAACTAAGCTGAAATAGTTAGCAACACTCGCAGCTAGCTCAAGCAGTCTTTCCTGTAAGTTAATCTCTACCGGGAGCAGATCTCTGCTGACTTGTATTATATGAACATTTACGGTTTCTGCATATGCAGTAATTTCATCGATATTAAGAAGGACGTTCTGTGCCTGAAAGACAACTATTGTGAATAACAGGTAAAGTGGTATGAGAATTATCAGTATCGATAAAACTATCATTGTAATTGCCGCTGCTGAAGGTCGAAACCTCAGACGTGTTACAAGGAGAACATACATCGGCCTGAGCAGGATGTATAGTATAAAAGCGCCAAAAAAAGCATTGATATAAGGGTAAAGCGCATAGGCAAGCACTATTGTCAGTACAGCTAACACTAGCAGTGCCTGTGACATTTTCCCGAAGCTTTTCATGGTTTCCTTTTACAATATTCTTATATATAAATTAATATCACAGGATAATGAAAATATATTAGTTATATTAGTTTGCTCAGTATCCAATGTCTAATTACCAGGTAATATGATTGTATTAAGATTGCACTAAGATAAGCCTGCTGCAAATTGATAACTATGTGCAAGTATATAGCCTGTTGAAAAGTTAATAGTTTAATTACACTGGTGAAAATGCAGTCATAAATTTCCTTTATTCTGCCCTGAGGGCTGCAGCTATTTGTTTCCCCATGTTCTCTGCGGCTTTCATGGCATTTTCCTGATCTTCAAGTTTCTGAATGCCAACTGATTCAACCTTTGCATCGGGTCCGTATATCATCTTTATCCCGCTCATTTCACATTCATCGCCATATCCGCACTTGACGCAGGGTACATTACCGACGACTTTCACATTGCCGATTATGTTCATTCCCTCTTCCTGCATATATGCAGCCACGGCGTTTACACCAGTCTGTGCGACAGGTGGTGCTTCAGGTACTTCCGGCACAGCTGAAGTTATGATTATTCCTCCGGGTTTGCCACGCATGTAGCCTTTTTTGTGCCTAAGGCAGTAAAGGCGCTCAAGGAACATCTTTGTTCTGGAATCGAGGGAGGAATATGGCGTGAAACCTGCAATGATGATTGCATCAGCATCCTTTACTTTTTCAGCCAGCATGCTGCCGTCATCTTTCTGAATACAAGCATTCGTATCCACACATTTTAGGCATGCGAGGCATGGTTGTAGACTGTACTTGCTCAGTTTTATGAATTCAGTTTTCATTCCGGTTGCATCAAGTGCGGCCTTCAGGGCTCTGTCAGTGTTACTATCAGGGATGGGCGATCCTGATATTCCTAATACTTTCATTTGTGTCCCTCTTAGTATGTTTGGAGTTTGAAGCTTTGCTTCACGATTTATATTTGTTATCAGTACATCCGAAAGTAGATGAAACTTCCTCTTCGATATTATGCACTATATTTAATAAAATTGAAGAGGACAACATCATATCAACATGTAATCTATTACCATTATTTGCAGTCATCAATAAATAATATTTATAATTAAACATCTAGTTGTACTTGTACATCACATCTTCTAATTGTATAAATAAAGTTTACTTTACCTTGTCATTAATGTCGTTACCTTACATACTCTAAAAGATTTACAAGCATATGTGGAAATTAATAAATCATCAACTTTAACTACTTATTTAGTATTCAAAAATAAATAGCGTTATTTTTAACGATATACCATTGACATATATGCACTAATAATTCTGCCTGGTTGTTATACAATGCATTTAAATGATTTATTTTTTTTCTATGTTTTTCATTTCTGATGTCGTTGGAAGATTACTGTTTATCGCTTTTAAGCTTAGATGAATGAATCTAATTGTAAATACGTTCCGTTTTGAGAATAGAGATAACAAACCCCATTCCTAAAAGGAAAGCTATGATAAATCCAAAGACTCCAAGAAATGGAACGCCCCAGACGAGTGGTTCCATATCAGTTTGCAAAATCAATGATGAACCTATTATTATGGCTGACACAATAAAACTAAATGCAATACGATTACTTGCATCATTAATTTCTTGAGGTAATGTTTCAAGTTCATTATGCCTGAATTTGATATTTAGTTCACCTTTTTCTATTAAAGACAGAATTTGTGATATCTGCATCGGCATTTTGTGCAGTACACGAGAATATTTCGGTACATTCTTTAATGCTGAATTTGTAATATTCTTAGGACTCAAACGTTTTTTCATATATTTTTTTGCATGTGGTTCAAAAACAAGTGCCAGATTAAAATCGGGCATCAGCTGAGAACCAAATCCTGTAATCATAATTGTTCCCCTTAAAAGTAAAGCAACATTTGGTGGAAGTTTTGCATGATGTTCTTGCAATATAACGAATATATCACTAATCATTGATGCTGCATCCATTTGCTTTAAAGATCTGCCGTAGTATTTATCTAAGAATGTTTCAATATCATTTTTTAATCTCTGAGTATCTGCATCACTTCCAATAACATCATACTCATACATAATTTCTACAAACTGCTCAACATCACCCTTTGTCATTGCGAAGAGTGCATCAATAAATCCATTTTGAAGGTCATTCGACAACCGACCAACCATGCCAAAATCAATCAGTGCAATAGTTTCATTGTCCAATATAAAAACATTACCAGGATGAATATCTGCATGAAATAAACCATCTTCAAATATCTGTTTCATAAAGGCGTTGGAACCAATCATTGCTATTTTTTCTCGATCATATCCTAATTTGTCAAGTGATTGAAAATCATTTGCTTTAATGCCATCGATATATTCAAGCGTCAAAATCTTTTGACTACTATAGTTCCAGTATACTTTTGGAATGTAGACTGACTTTTCATCTTTGAAATTATAAGAGAAACGTTCAATATATTGAGCTTCTTGTGTGTAGTCGAGTTCAGTACGAATTGATCTTGAAAACTCATCTACAATTTTGACCAATCCATATTGCTTGGCAGCCTGAACACGTTCTTCAGCAAGTCTGGCAAGACTATTCATAATATCCAGATCTGTTTCAATAATTTTATTGACATGTGGACGTTGGATTTTAACAACCACATTCATACCATCTTTCAACTTAGCTCTATGTACCTGACCTATAGATGCAGCTGCCATTGGTTTACGTTCAAAAGTTTCAAATAAATCATCAAGAGTGGCTCCCAACTCATCTTGAATTACATATTCAACATCTTCCAATGCAAATGAAGGGACATTGTCCTGAAGTTTTGCAAATTCATCTGCATATTCAAGCGGTATCAAATCCTTACGAACACTGAGTATTTGTCCTAATTTCACATAGGTAGGACCAAGTTCTTCAAGTACTTCCCGTAATCTTTCAGGACGTGATACTGCTTCTTCTTTTGATGTATAGAGTTTATTTGAATCTAAGATGTGAATGTGAAACGGACGAAGTTTCAACTGATCAACAAGATAGTCAAATTCATATTTTATCAAAATATCTATTATTTTTTTGTACCTTTTTATCATTGAGTATTTGCGTAGTATACTAAGGTTCATACCGATTCTCCTATTTTTATATAAGATTATAATACGATACAATAAAATATATAATAGATGTATTGATTATTGCGATCTTTAGCAAAATCTCTATTATTTTCTTGTATCGTTTTACTATCAAGTATCTCTGTAGTATACTAAAATACATACAAGGTCACCGATTTCACAATATATTGTGCAGCATTACTGTAAAGTACATCAAAGAAGGCGCAAATAAAATCACCAAGTATAGTTTGCTACAATCCATAGATCTGCGCTCCTTTACCAATTCCGTATTAGATCACAAATCCCGATGTGTCTTCCACCATTCCCTGGCCACTTCCAGTAGTATCCAGTGTAATTACATCATAATTAGTTTCGATTTTAAGATCAATGACTTCTACAAGATTTTCAATGTATTTAAAATCAAAATCTTTCCTGAAGCTGAATGACTTTTTACAGTAGCTTTTCATGACTACAAATACCTTATTTCCTTCAGCAGTAACAATCCACCTTTTATCTTCTTTCTCTGAAGGATATTCATGAACACTAACCTTTTCGAAATAGTGCATTTTCTGAGTCATGGAATCGTAAAAACTCATAGAATTGTAAATATCATATTCCACCCCCATTACCTCAATCGAGGGTACAAAATAAGTCAATATAGAACCATTCCTGAAAACTATCCTTGACCATTTCCATGGAATGAACGGACCAACTACTATGACCTTTTGAGCATAACATTTACCTGAGAAATCGTTACAAGAAAGCTGACCTTCGAAATCAAAATAAAGGTTAGCTAGGCGAAAACCAAACAAACCTTTGAATTGCTCTGACAACTCGGAAATGAATTCAGTATTTTCAGGTTTCTTTATCGTCAGAGAACAAAACTTTTTACCAGCTTCCATAATATTCAGAGAATATTCAGGAAATGAACCACAAAATTCAGCACTGATATTATCATTAAAACAAGCTATAATATCATCCTTAATTTCAATGGTGCAGAGGTCATCTGTAATCGTTCTCTGTTTTTCATCATATTCCCATGAAACACAATAACCCTCTGTTCGGTTATCAGACACTTTGCTATCTTTTATGTAGCGACCATTAACCTCGATGTCACCGTCTGTTCTACCAAACATCAAAAAAAATTGACGTTTTGAGCCATCATTAGCAGTAAATTTCATGAACCAATATTCTTTTCCAAAAAGAGGAAGATCATCAAATGAAAAAAGAAGGTCATCGATATTCTTTCCTGATTTCTTCTTCAAAAGAAGTCTTTCAATCCTATTCTTACTTTCTTTCAGTTCATTTATTGAAGCAATAAATGCTTGTTTTTCCTTTTTAGGCAGCGTTTTGATGTAATTGTTTCTTTTTTTTATGAAATTCAGCAACCTATTCTTATCCATACCAACCTGATTTCCAACATCGCTATTTCTAGAATCGTTCTCTGTTAATGTCGGGCTTACAGCTTCTTCAATCATATTTAACACCCATTTTTTCCATTTCTAAAATATTCCACATTCTCCGGTCAGTATATTACAACTGGGGACAGTAAATGTCTATGAGTAAAACGGTTTTGAGAATTTTGCCTCTACTTCCTGTCGATGGATTGTATTATATGCACAGAATGGAATCACACGTCCATCTGGTGTAGCGTAGTGTATTCCACACCTCTGCACCCTCTCGATATCAAAATTATAGGGATCTTGAAAATGCATTGATCCAAGGAACAAACTATTCCTGTGGAAGGGCTTTAAAGCTTCTCCTGTACCTTTATTGAAAAAATCCATTATCATTTTCGTGACATTGATAGACTGTGGAGCAGTTTTCTGATCGATGAAACTGGATATTTTGTGAAGGGCTTTACTAGTAAGACCTGCTTTTTTTATCTGAAAATTCGTATTACTTATCTGAGGGGATATCTCATCTAGATATTCAAACAAACCGTCTACATCCACAAAACGAGTAATAGGAATTAGCTTATCTCCATCTTTGAAAATATATGTAACAGTTCCACAGTGAGGATGTATTGTGAATTGTAGAACTTGTTTGTTCAACATGGCTGCTATGAATCTGGATATTGACGTTGATTGTGGTACAGAGAACCAATCATCCCTGCAGATAGTCCCATTTGTTTGTTCTTCAGTCATTAATAAAAAATCTGGAATTGTAATTCTTTTTTTCTCTCTTTCTGTCTGATCAATGCGACCTGTGAAAGCAACTGGTTGGAAATTGACGCCTTTGATAACATCAAGCCTTTCTGAAGCAAAATTGATTATATTTCCAACTTGATGATCATTTACTTCTTTTATAAGAGTTGGTACCAACACAATGCTCGCAATTCCTGCAGTACGACAGTTGTTTATTGCAGCATTTTTCAATGGAAAGGCATTAAAACCACGTGTAATGTGATAGGGTTCTTCTCCTATACCATCAAATGACAAATAGACAGTCTGAAGACCAGCTGTCCTTAATTTATGTGCAAATTCTACATCCTTTGCAATTCTTACTCCATTAGTGGCAATTTGAATATGTAAAAAATCAAGGTCTTTTGCCATTGATATTAGCTCTGGCAAATCATCACGTACAGTTGGTTCACCACCAGAAAATTGGACCGCACAGCATGGAACAGGTTTCTGATTCCTAAGCATAAGTAGCATATTCTGAATCTGTTCTTCATTTGGCTCATAAATGAATCCACTTCTTTTTGCATTCGCAAAACATACAGGACAGTTAAGATTACATCTATTTGTTACATCAATGTTTGCCAGAATAGTGCTGGTTGTATGTTTTTCACATAATCCACAATCAAGAAGATGATTCTCGCTCTTTATTGCAGGATTTAAAACACCTGTGCCTACTACATGAGATTGACAGAACTTATTATAAAGTTCAAAATCAGACCAATAGATATCTTGGAAAGTACCATGATTAGAACAATACTTGGAAAGGTAAACGCTGCCATCTTCTGTGAAAATTTCAGCAGGAATTTTGTCCAAGCATTCCGGACAAAGTGAGATTGTATTTTTTATGTGCAACCTTTGTTTTTTATTTAGCTCATCCGTTTCGCTATTTTTTGAAACTACATTTATACTCAAATTGCAGTCTGTTGTGCATTTGCTAGTCATTTGCTCACCATTTTTATTACTTTTATCTGCTATGGATACGAGACTATTCTATTGATGCAGATTGATTCCACTCTGCATCAATGAAATGCCTGAAAACACGAACATGCTCTTTCCCACAGTACCATGTAGCATTGAGGTTAGGAGGAAATATTTCATCATTGACAGTGACTACAAGAAGTTCTTTCTCATCAACAGAAAGGATACCACCCATTAGAGGACTAGAATTGTTCTTTTTATTATACACTTTGACTTCAGCACCGGGCAACTCTGTGGCAATTTCATCTGCATAAATTTTATCATTGACAGTTATTTTAACCTTCACGCCCTCACTGATTTTTTCACGAATCTCTTTCCAAATACTGCCCATAATAGGATAAACAGCAACAATTTGGTTCAATGGAACGTATGACGAAGAAAAAAGAATCTCTTTATTGGATGATTCAAGCATTTGAAGTATCTTGTCAGTGACATTCTTCACACCATTAATATTCCATGCCGAGTTATCTTCTAAAGTCCCTTCCTGTTTTTGATAGATATTTTCAAGTTGTTCCAGGGAAAAATCCACAGCAACCGCGTAATCTTTTGTCAACAGAGTGATTATTCTTTCGGGTTCCTGTGCTTTATATCTCATTGGTTTGGAGTTCTAAATCTCGATTAACCCTCTGTTTTTAAGTTTGTCTATTACACCATACACAGCAGAACGTGGGACACCCGAAAGAGTATGGAGGTCAGCTGCATTCCTGCTTCCGTACTGCGTTAGTGCTGCCAGAATTTTGGCTTCATAGGCTGTCAAACCTAATTGTTGCAGAGATTCTATTAACAATTGCATAATAACATTGATATAAGTATCTTCTATTTACTATCTTCGGTACAACAATAAACTAGTATTAAATAACTATTTAGATTGTTAGTATTCTATTACTAACAGATATCATGTCTGCAAAAAAAATATTTGAACAAATTGGAGCTGTGATTGAGAAATGGCCTCTGGGAATAATTATCGTTGCGATTCTCATGATGCTGATTGCATTTCAAGGAGCAGGCTTGATAGAACATAAAAGTGGAACAGACACTTTTGTAGAAAAAGACTCTGACCTCTATCAGAACTATGATCATATCTACAAGCAGAATTTTGGAAACGAAGTTATAATGGTGCTCATCGATTCTGATGATGTAAGGGAATCTGAAGTCATCGAAGCAATTGATGATTTTGATACGCTGATAGCCCGAGATAAGGATGTAGAGAATGTTATCAGTATGGCATCACTGATTAAGAATACTGCATATTCCGTCACCGGCCATTCTGAAATACCCAATAATTACGATTCCATTCTGTCAATAATTGATTTACTGCCTTCTGCTTATGTTGACCAGTTGATGCCTGACAACACGCATACTATTATTATGGTGCAGTTGCCGGGAAACATAGATGAAGACAACAAGGAAAGAGTGCTTACGCGGGTAGAGAGAACAATTGAAGTGGTTGATTTTCCCACAGGCACAAATGCTGTTGCAACAGGTGAACCTGCTTTTATGATTGCGATGTCCGAAGAGATGAGCTCAAGTCTCCAAACAATGCTTATCCTTGCATTTGTCCTGATGATCTTTGCATTGCTTATGGTATTCAGACATGTCAGGTGGTGTCTGATGCCATTGCCTGTAGTTCTTATAGGTTTGATATGGACTTTTGGTGCAATGGGTTATCTGAACATACCCATGACGATGGCATCCATGGCAGTATTCCCAATTCTTATCGGACTTGGTGCCGACTATGCAATTCAGTTCCATAACCGTGTGGAAGAAGAACTTGCAAAAGGTGAGAGTGTCGAAGAAGCCATTATTGATACAATCACACATACTGGTCCTGCTGTTGGGAGTGCTGTTGTAGCCACATGTATGGGTTTTATCGCTCTTTTAATATCCCCGGTTCCTATGATACAGGATTTCGGCAAAATGAGTCTTGTGGGTGTGCTACTCTGTTACATTGCTTCAATGTTTGTTCTTGTATCCATCTTATACCTACTTGACAGACGAGAAGAGAAAAAGAAACGCAGGTATCCTGCAAGACAGGCTTCTGTAAAAAAAGCAGAACAAAAGGAAACAGCTATTGGGAAAGTACTTTCCCATGTTGCCATGTTCTCTGCAAAAAGACCTTTGATCATCATTGTGCTGGCATCTGTTCTTGCAGCGGGAGGATTGTATGCTGATGAACATGTAGGTGTTCAGACCGAGACAAAGGATTTTGTACCACAGGACATGCGGGCTTTGCAGAATCTGAATAAACTAACAACAGTGGTGGGTGGAATTGATCAGATAAACATTATTGTCAGAACAGATGATGTCCTTGATCCAGACCTGCTGCAATGGATGTTAGATTTTTCTGAAAGAGAAGAAGAAAGCAATAGCTATATAACAGGTTCAAGCAGCATTGCCTCCCTGATCGAATCAAGTCATGGTTCGATTCCCTCAGATAAGGATACCATTACTTCTGTCACTGATAGCATGTCCTCGGTTGTAACGGATCAGTACATCGAAGGAAGCAATCTTGCTGTAATAAACCTGAAACTTGAGAGTGACCTTCCTTCTGAGCAAATCACAACAGCCATTGACCTTGTCAAAAGTGACATGGAATGGTATGATCCTCCAGCAGGTACTACGGTAACTGTCACAGGTTCAAAGGTAATGACAAATTCCATTATAGATGCCCTGACATCCGGCAGGACAACTATGGGTTATCTTGGGATGGTAATTATCTTCTTGGGAATGCTTGTGATCTACAGGGACTGGCTGAAGGCTGTATCCACAATATTACCAATTGTAATGGTAACAGGCTGGATAGGGGGAGTGATGTATCTCCTTGACATGCCATACAATCCGCTGACTGCCACTCTTGGTGCTCTTGCAATAGGCATTGGAGCAGAATTCACAATATTGATGCTTGAACGTTACTTTGAGGAACGTGAAAAAGGCATGGAACCATATGATGCAATGGAAAAGGCTGCATCTTCAGTTGGTCCGGCTATCATTGCATCAGGTTCTACTGTCATATTTGGCTTCTCAGCCCTTATTGTATCCTCGTTCCCAATGATAAGTGATTTTGGAAAAGTTACAGTGATAGCTGTTGCATTTTCCTTGTTGAGCACAGTTATTGTGCTGCCACCCATCATGGTAAACCTTGATAGGTGGAGAATAAAACACCAATCTTCAGATAAATTAGAGAACAAAAATACAAAATATAGCAAGGTGAATGTATGATATCCCTTAAAAATGTAAAGATGCTCACGATAGCACTCTTGGTGCTAAGTTGTATGCATAGTGCGTCTGCAAGCATAGATGAAGACGTTATTTCAGAAATAGCAAGTGATTACTACGATCTTTACGGTTCCCCTCATCTAGTAGCAAACCTCGCCTGCGATGATGTATTTGAGAGAGGTGAAGATGCTGTCCTGTACGTGAACATCATGAACGATGGTCAGATCACAGGACTTGAAGCCGATGAGGATGAGATTGAGGATGATTTCAGAGATGGACAGATTGGTGAGACACTTACCAGGACTTACATGGCAAGTGAACTCGCTTCTGACAGAGCCATTACAAAAGCTGAGGATATAACAGCAACACTTTCACTTGTAGACCCGGATACTCCCATAGACATAAAACTTGATACCCTGCTTCTGGGTTCAATTAGTTCAGGTAAATCCTTAGAATCACCTGCCGAATTCCCTATAGAGGTATATGACAATGCAGAAGCTGGTACTTACAGATTGAAACTCAATGTGAAATACAGGTACCAAAAAGATTCTGCTGTAACTCCTCCCTACGGTGACACATACTACTGGCATGAAGAAATGAACCAGACAATGTACCTTGATATTTTTGTAGAGGAGGAACCATATTTCAAGGTGATAAAGACAGAATCTGGTCTTCAGAAGGGTGATAAGGAAACCATCAACATAACCTATGCGAACATTGGAGATGATGTTGCATACGACTGTATTGCAAGGATAAGTGTTGTGGATCCATTCACAACCAGCGATGACGAAGCATATCTTGGTGACATGTACCCCGGAGATTCAAAGACTGCAACTTTCGAGGTTAATGTGGCAGATGATGCTACAGTGAAACCCTATGCGATCAGCACTGAAGTGAAGTATACTGACAAACACGATGAAAGTCAGTATTCCGATGATCTCAAGGCTTCGGTGAATGTTGGTGAGTCCGAATCCAGCCTGAATGGAACTACTATGTTAGGTGCTGTAGTCCTGGTGGGTATTGTCAGTATACCACTGTATTTAAGGTCCAGAAAAAAGGAGTAGAGATGAAGAAAATAACAAATAGGATGTAATAACGTAAGTACTATGATGAATTCATTAATAGATTCTCTTCAATTGTTTGGCCTCACGTCCTATGAAGCAAAGATCCTTGTTGCACTGACGCAGTACGGAAGCAGGAATGCAGCGGACATCCATGCTCTTTCGGGTGTCCCACGTTCTGCAGTTTATGGTGTGATAGACCGCTTAAATGACAGAGGTATAATCGAGGTCCAGAATACAAAACCGATGCGTTATAGGGCTCTATCCCCAGATATCGTTATTGACAGACTCAAGGCTAACTATGAAGATGCTATCAAGTTTTGCAGGGAACAGCTTGAGAACATCTATAGTGAAAATGCGGAACACACAGAAGAAAACTCTGCATGGAATATCAACGGTGTGAAGAATGTCAATGATAAGATACTGCAAATGATGGAATCTGCTACCGAGGAGATTATTTTTGCATCCTTCTATCCTTCACTAACTCGTGTGATAGAAGTTTACCCTATAATGGATGCCATCAAGGATACTATCCATAAGAAAATTGCTATGGGTGTAAAACTGAAGCTTACAGGACGTGAAAAGAGCCACGTGGGAGATCTTGTAAAGGAGTTTCCTGGAGTACAGGTCCGTACGTACAGCAATGGAAAAAGAACCCAACCTCTTAAAGGTGGAATACTGGTCATTGACAACAAAGGGATACTTGTTATTACTATTAATGATGATGTGGTTCCAATAAGCCTCAATGCCACATGGTACAACGGAAAAGAGCATGTTCAGATCTTCAAGCATTTCGTAGATACCGAGTGGGAATCTTCCACTCCATTTGAAATTGGATGACTGGTTTGCAATATAAAGGCAAAAAAGCAAGGTTCGAATGATTTAACGGAGGCAGGTCAATGATTTTATCTCAATGTTCTTTATTTGGTTCAAGAATGATTGAAGATCTCGTTCAGTATAACATGAATATTTAGCAATTATTGCATGAGATTACACATGAATCCTAAAGTCTTTAACAATAATAAAATAACAATAAAATTGATATTGCTATGTTTGACATACATCACTTTATTTATTTTACTTTTAATTGCCAATATCACATTATATATCATATATTATTAATGTTTATCACCATATAATGATTTATTCAAAATTTGACTCTGTAGAAAACCTATCGAAATCAGCACCTATAGCTAAAATTCTGCGATAGCAATCATTATTAAGGGTTACATATCGAATTTCTATTGACTTGGATAATAGCTTGAATTTTGAGGATTTCTACAAAGCCTTTTAAACAAAACCAATTTAAAGCATTTAGAAACAGTAGTGCTGTATTTGATCCCATCTCTGAAGAAATATCTCTGAATGTTGAAAAAATACTTGCGAAAACAGTATCATCAGATTCTCAATTAGCAAATATCGATTTATCAGAATTAATACAAGAATATAAATCTGGAAATAATGATTTCAATGATCTTATTTTACAAGATGTTTGTAAAACAAACAACTATATCCTCGTCACAAATGATTGCGATTTTCATTGTAATGACATCGATATTCTTACGGCGAATAAAAAGTTGTTAAAATCAAATTGAAATCTTGATGATATTTCTTTTAAGCCCCTCATACTGCACATAGTTCCATATGTGTAGGAAAAACATTCAAGGACGCTAACTTTGAGTGTTGTGATTAAAAAAGTCAGGTGTACGGTCTTGATGAAGATATGACCGTTAATATGTCTGATCATTATATCCTGTTTTGTTAATTTTATGATTGATGGTGATGTGGATTAAGGTGTTATTTCACCTTTTCTCTTTTAAGTATCCTATAGACTTTTTAGTTTCTTTTTGAATAAAACCCTTTTTTAGTTGTTTTAAGTCGAATGTTTTTAAATACGAATGTTACCGTATAGAAATGTAGCGCGGGATGATAACCTGCTATAACATACAGGTACCAACTAAGAACCACCCCGAAAACAAAATATTATCCCGCTCACGTTATTGTTGGCCACTCTTCATGCTTTGCTCCCTTTACAACTACTGAAAAAGAGACTTTTGTTGTGGCCAACAATAGTATGTTATCCCCTTGAATACTGATTTTTTCAGTGTTCATACAGTTAATAAATTCAATTATAATGTTGAAAGCTCTACAGGTGTGTTTCAATACATTGAACATCAAAAAAAGGTAATTGTTCTAAAAAGACATTGATTTTGATCCATCTTGCCCTAATATCTTACTTACAACTTGCTCAAACATTGAATCATAATGATACTTATGACAGTACACAAAAGATCAATTCGAAAGCAATAGCCAATAAAAAATTGAAACTCAATGTCCGGATGTGGTAATATGGATGTGTCGAAAATATCAAGATTCAAGTTGGCAAGGGATAGCGATTTCAAACCGATGTCTAATGAAGAAATGTATAGCCGAGAAATTGCAGACTATGGTAGCGAACATTATATGGGATATAGGTTTATGGAACGCCTACCATTAAATCAAAAAATAGTATTATTGGCACTCGCCAAAATACATGAACAGGTATATCCTATCCCTAAATATGTGTACCACTCTGAGATACTCCATGTTTGCATAGAGTGGACGAGAGATACTGAACTTGAAAAGATTAATCTTCCGAATGATACCTATACCACTCTTCCGTTCCCTGTGGGTACTGTTCGGAACTGTTTAGAGGGAATGGCATCGACCTATTTACCTCATTTTGTGGAAGCCCGATACATGTCTAAAAAAGACAAATCAAGAGGATATCGGTTCACTGAACGTTTGTCACTCGACAAGGTAAAGAAAGCCGTGACAAGAGATGAGCCTTTGCTAATCCCTTTACTTGATGCCAAAATTGAATTATAATAATAGATATGTTATGTTTTCGGTATCGTAACACTTAATTTATTTGTGTGAAATCTTCGATGTGATCGCAATTCAAAAGCAATATCCACTAAAACAAGGATTGAAAACAAGAAATGATACTGGAAGAACGGGTTAACGTTCTTCAAAACAATTATTCTTCTGCAATATTTACTTTAACTTTCAAGATGCTGATAGGTTCAAGTTTTTTCCACTCAACTGTGCAACTCTTGTCAAAAACGTAATCATTAACGTTCTTATCTGAGAAAACACCGTCCACGTCATAGACAAAGAAACCTTCCTCACCATTGGTTGAAACAATATTGTCCTGACCGTGAACGTCTTTCACTTCAACAATTGCTGCTTTTTTGAGTGCTTCCAGCAATGTAGCACCTTTTTCAACTTCAACTGTTCTAATAGGTGCGAATATGTTAAGCGCATTGAAAATATTCTTATTGTTAAGCTGCAGAACATGGGTCTTTCCATAAATCTTGCGCTGTATAAGTTCTGCATCTTCCAGTATGTTTGCGTGTTTTGCAGCAACTGGTACAGAAATACTGAGTTCCCTTGTCGAACCATTCTTTAATATCACCAAGATGGTCCAGATTTTTGAGGATTGGAGTTATCGATGCATGAGCAACCTGAACTCCAAGTTTCCCGGGAGACAATTCCACATCTTCAGGTATCACTATAACTTGTTTGTACTCCCACATGCTTTTTCACTCTTTAGATAGCTTTATTTTTTGATAATTTAGTCTTATTTTTTCTAGGCTTGTTCCAGTAAGGGGATTTACATTTTGGACATATCACAGGGTCTTCATTTATTTTAGTACGTGGTACCCATTCATGTCCACATCTTCCACATTTATGTCCATCTTTTTGTATTTTTACAGTTGCCATGTAATAAAAATAACATCTATGATATTTAGATATTACTAAACAGAGTTTTAATAAACTATACTTATAAATTATATAGAATAAACTAGAAGTTTGCTGCGGGCGAGCATGCAACTGTAATTAACAATGAAGATAGAAAACTAATGGCTGCTATTTGACGTTTCCCTTGTCGCTTGAAAGGATCTGAAAATATGCAAGCGTTAATTAAAACCCATAAATTGTATAATATAATTGAAAATAGGAAAAGAAATAGACGAATTCTATAGTCTGTTGCAGCTGTTTTTGTTCTAAATATATTGCACATTCTATAGCTAGTTTCAATACCCCATCTTTTAGAATATAATAAGTACAACTCTTTAATTTCATCAGATGAAAGAGACATATTTGTAGCAAATACACCTATTTCTTTTTCGTCATTTGCTTGGTTATTATTTTTTGACCTTTTATCTGATTCTACAAAAATCAATTTAACTAAAGTACCTTTATTTTTCGATTTCAACCTATATAACCGGGTTGCTGGTAGTTTAACTTTTTCTGCTAATTTTTTTATATTTTTGGATTTTTTTGCAGGCATCAAAAAATGAATATCCATTTTTTTTAATGTTGAGATTATAGCAACCGAATAAAAGCCTCTATCAAAAAAAACTCTGTTAATTTGAACTTTTGATTTAGCATAATACAAAAGATTTTCGACTATAGCTTTTAAATGTTCACTATCACGTGATTCAAGTGGTAATGCCCTTAGAACAAACCTTTTGTTTTTTTCGACTATAGTTACGGTTGCAAATTGATAAGCTTTTGTTGTCCCTCTCTCAGCTTTTGTTCCAACAACCATCTTAGTATCGCGTTTGCCATAAAATTTTATACTTGTCCAATCAATTGCAAGATCAACTTTACTATTAAGTAACCCTTGTTTTTTTGCTTCCCTAAAAATAGAATCAAAAACAAATGTGAATCTTTTTAGTATTTCGTCTATATCATTTTTTTTGATGTGATAACGAACAGTATCTCCATTTGGAACATTTGAATATCCATCAAATATTAATGATTCAGAAGCATTTTCTATAAAATTATTAGTCAATGCTCCTCTCATTACTACATGTAATATGTCTCTATCTGAATAGAGACAATTATGCTTCATGGTAAATAAAATAGAAGGATTTATAATGCTTTTAAAAGCATGTCCTATTTTTGATCCTATAACATTTTTATTTTCATGATTGCTAAAACAGAAATCATCTAGCTTTTTTTGTTTTGTTTTTTCAGTCATTTTCAAATGTCATCTTATTTTTTATCAAGTTTCATTTGAATCACCGAACTTAGCAATGTTTTATTGCTATTTATACTTACTCCAATCTAATCGTACGATTTGTGATATAATATCAAGTATCGTACGAAACTATTAATAAGATTTCGGCCATTTAATTATGAGCAAAAAATGCTTGAGTGGAGACTATGGAAAATCAAAAAAGATCATTAAAAAATACGCAGCGTCCTAGCCATAGAATACCAATCAATGAATTAAACGCAGAATTTCTTAAAAAAAGAAAATCACACATCGAAGAAACAGATATTCTGCAAAATAATAACGAGATCAAAAAGAAAGTTAAAATTAGTTATGATGGGAAGCAGTTTTTAATTCGCATACCAAATGAAATCAGTAAATACTATAGTTTAAGAAAAGGCGATGAAGTAGAGATAATAATTGAAGAAACAAAAACTACGACTGAAACTATCAGAGAAGTTCCCATCACATTAAAGGTAGTCGAAGATGTCAATACTTGAAGAGTCTTTTAACAAATATGAAATAGCAGTTATGTTCGTTTTGTTTAAGGCTGGAAGAGAATTAACGACTTCTCAGGTATCTTCTAAAGCGGACATTGCATGGGCAACTGTTAAGAAATACTTGGATATTTTAGAGGAAGAAGGTTATGTTTACAAAAGAGAAGTAGGAAATAGGGTATATTGGATGTATGCTTCTCATTTTAAAGCACTTTCTGACAAGGAAAAAGAAAAATGGATTCTTTATAGACCAACTCCATTCATTCCAGAAACAAAAATTGTTCAACAAACCCTCCATGATTATCATTAATTATACATCTATTCTTGATTCATTTTTATCAATTTTTCTTGATTTGGTATTTCAAAGGCAAATCATGGATTGATTTTTTGTAGATTAGTCTACATTTTATTCAATAATCTTTTTACAATTATTACAACAAGTCTAATTAGCTTTTAGAAATACTGTTATATGTAAAGTTGCAATTCACGGGATTATATCTTGAAACTAGTTGAAATTAGTTATAATGATAGGTACTTTCGGATGTACTGGTTATACATTGGTATATACTTACGCGTCATTGCAATGTAGGAGATTCTTCTTTGTATACTCCCCTGACCTTTTTTGACCCACAGTCTTTTAAATAAGAACAACTTTGTTCTATCTTGTCAGCTTAGATCTGCTCGATGGGAGTAAGCAAAAATTGCAAAAAAGGTGCCAGTTGTCATGTCATTAATGAAACACATCAATAGTTTCCAGCGTCTTATTGTCTGGATTATAATACTGCTGATGGTAGTTGTGATCATGAGTGCGACACTTGAGATCGGATGGATTATCCTCTACGACCTTATAACGCCTCCCTTTATGATAGTTGATGTTAATCAGATACTTGATATCTTCAGTCTTATCTTCATTGTGATCATAGGTATAGAATTGCTTGAGACTATCAAAATGGTCCTCGAGGAATCAATAATGAATGTGGATGTCATTATACTGGTAGGTCTTACTGCAGTAGTTCGTAAGATATTGATAATTGATATAAAAGAGACCGAGCCGATGTTCCTTGTCGGGATGGGTGTGCTCATAGTTGCTCTTGCGGCTACATATTATCTGGTTATAGTTTCAGGGAAGCAATTCAAGTGTTCTATTGAATGAGAGGAATCATTCTTTTCTTTTTAATTTTTGACGCATGCACTTCTTTTTCTCTAAACGTATTATGGTATATATTTGATGTAATGTATATTTGATTATCTTCTTTATGCTATATACAAGAAAGTGGATAATACGATTTCGTGATTTATACTCTACTTGTTTTTGATCCAGCTCTAGCAAATATAGGTCCCTGTGATTGGATATTTCGGGCTTTGATGTGCTAGTAGAAGCACTTGTTATGGTCTGTTTGTAGATTTGGAAAAGCTAAAGCATATAGTTTTTACACAGGGTATTATATTCATGGATATTTGTTTATGATTATGTATGAAACAGACACAGTCAGCGGTGTATGATTATTTATGATTTTCTATGAAAATGTAATGTTTATTCATATTATTTCCTATTGTGTATTACGGATTTGTATGCTGCTTATGTTCTAATCACATGTCTGTTATGCTTTATTCATAACATGTTCTAATATCGTCACAATTAAGTGTTAGTTGTTCCTCATTATCATAATTATTATATGGATTAATATAGATATATTTATATACCGGAATGTTATGATATAGGGCTGTACTAACACAAACATGCATGTGTGGTACCCTGTGCGCTGGTGGCATGAATTGCTATCACCGCAGCCGCTGAACCAAGAAGTTTGCTTTCAGAAGGAACGTGGATGCGATTCCTCTCTCCTATCCCCAACATACAATCCACGTTCCATGTTTCAGCTCTGATCTCCTGCAGGAAGCTTCAGTTATTCACCTGACAGTATTATTTTTCTTCAGGATCCTCCAATCACTTAAATAGCACTGCTGCCATAAACTTAAAATGGTGAGTAAGTACGTACTGTCCGAACTGTGGTGAATATAATCCCGAATATCTTGAAGAATGTCGCAATTGCGGAGCTTCTCTGGTGAAAGATCCGGGCTATGCCGGTTTCTGGAAAAGATTTGTTGCCGCGATATTCGATGCTGTGATCGTTGCTTTGATAGGCGGAATCATTGCAGTTTTCCTGGGTGCGATTTTCGGAGGCATTACCGGAAGTGTTGTGGGAGTATTCGCTCGTGAAGGCTTCTTTCCTGCATTCTTTTCCACAATGGTATTCTTTATCATGGCAATCTTTCTGCTGATCCGCTGGCTCTACTTTGCGATCATGGAAAGCTCGTCATACCAGGCGACATTCGGTAAACAGTTGCTGGATATAAAAGTCACTGACATGGAAGGAAAGCGCATCTCTTTCTGGAGAGCAATGGTCAGATACTTCGCAAAGATACTCTCGGGAATGATTTTCTATCTGGGTTATCTGATGATAGGCTTCACTGAAAAAAAGCAGGGTCTGCACGATATAATCGCAGGCACACTTGTTGTCAATGACCGGTAGTTCTTATACAGGCCGTCTGGAATTGTGAATAACTCAAATCATCCCGGAGGGTCCGGCGAAGCCGGCGTTCCCTGTCAACACGAATGAAAATGGTTCGCAGACCGTATTTCAGAATAGTTTTTGCCGGTCTTCATTATGTGTCTACCCTGATGTTTGAAGTCTACTGCTGGAATAAATCCAGCATTCTTCTGTGCATCAGCGGCGAGTCGTGCCGCATGTGACGGATGGTCATGCTGTTATTAGTTTGCTGGCTGTCTTCAGCAGGATCTCTGCAGAGCAGGAAATATTTCACTTAACTAGTTCTTTGTCGAAGTTCTCAATGAGATCGCCCATTTTCCGGTACCATTCGTCAACGGTCTTCCTTATCATCTCTTTGACCCTGGCTGGTTTGATTGCCACATATTCGTAGTAATAACCGCCGATATCTATGGATCTTGTCTCTCTGTAAACGAGGCCTGCCGAGATGAGATTCTGTAAAGAACGGTAGGCTGTGCTGCGTTCCCTTTCCAGAAGATCTCCGAGCTGTTCTGCCGTCATTGGGCCGTTTTCAAGAAGTTTCTTGTAAGTACTTATGTCAAGTTCTTTCAGGCCAAGTACGCATTTAGCCATATCTTCGCATTTACAATCTGCTCTTAACATCTCAGGGATTGAACTTGCCATTATCTGTCCTCTCTCGAAAATATTTCTTAAAAAGGGCTGATCCTGCGCCCTTGTATGGTTTATGCAAAACCGTATATTGTCTGCGTCAATTATATATATAGTTTGCCGGGATACTTCACTCCCTTGACCCCTATAATACCCGAGAACGAACGATCAGAAAAGCCACTGGACACGGATGAGCTGATCTATCATCCTGATATGATACGTGCCAATGAGTGGGTACTTGATGAATACGAGGCCCCGGAGACGGATGTCTGTATATTTGTTCCATGTTCTAAGAAAAAGCCATATCATGAGAGTCCCTCTCATAAGATATTCGATAAGATCATATTCAGTATTCTGAAGCCTGAGGATGTCCATATCGTTGTCTTCGGGACCTGTGGCATAACTCCCAGGGAGCTGGATATGGAATATCCTTTCATGGATTATAAGTTCATAATGGGAAAATGCAATGTTGCAGCCGTCAAACGTGATTTTATTAAGATGGAAAGTGAACGTCTTGCAAGCTATCTGGAAAAAACACGCAATAACTACAAACATCGCATAGCATATTGCATAGGTGATTTCAGGAAGGCAATGGTAAAAGCCCTTGAAATGACCGATGTCCAGGTGACAATTGTCCCAAAGGAAGAAACCATACAGCAAAACCTGCAGCTTGGCAAGAAATTCATCTACGGCAGCCTGAACCAGAAAAGCTATCTCAGGGATTTTGCCGATGCAATTGCTGATTTTACAGGTTCCACTGTGAAGAAGATAGATGTTTCTGATGAGAAAGATACTGAAGATAACGACTGGTTCAGATTATAATATTTTTGTTTCTGCAGTTTTCGGTCAAAACTGATTTTTGAATATTTCAATAAAAAGAGAAAAAAGGTGGCCTTGTGCCACTTATTCGAGGTATGGCGACTGTGCGAGTACGGACATACCGTTGTCTGAGATGTTAAGCACGCGGACCTCATTGATAGTTCCGGAACCTCTCATCTTCATAACATAGATCGAGCGCTGGAGATTGTTTCCGGAGATTATGCGTCCTAGTTTGATAACGGAATCAGCTCCGTATTCTACCATCTCGTCAAGATCATACATGGAACCCACCGTAATAACAGATGTGACATCGTGTTTGCGGAACACGCTGAATACATCATCTATGAGTGTTCTCAGCTTGTAGTTGGATTCAATGGCCAGAAAGAGCGCTTCAATGGAATCGATAAATACCCTTGTGGGCTTTTCTTCTTCGATCTTGCTTTCAACAAGTTTCTTGAAACTTTTAATTAACTCTGATGGCGCAATTTCCACACTTTTCTGAAGACGCAGGCTGGGGTCTGTGATATCCACAAAGGTGAGTTTTCCGTCGTTAACATATTCCTCAAGGTCCCAGTTAAAAGATGTCTTCATTTCCCTTACAATTGATTTTGATTCCTCGGAAGTAATGATACACATGACATTCTCGCCGTTCTTTGCTCCCTCGACGATGAACTGTGTTCCGAAGATTGTCTTACCTGTACCGGAGTCTCCGGAAACTACGTTCGCAGTGCCCGCAAAGAAACCTCCGCGAAGCATTTCATCCAGCCCAGGTATTCCCGTCCCTATTCTCTCTGGTAAGTCTGCATCTGACACATATACCACCTAATGAAAAATTCAGTAGATATTGATTTCGTTCCCAAATTTAATAACTGTATTGGCTGCATAAAAGGCTACTCGTAATTGCCTTAAGTTTTGTGGTAGCCTTTTTGTCTATCCCTCAATTACTTGAGCATAGTTTATTATGCCATTCTAATATAAAAACGCATGTATTTATTTATAATGAGTGGTAAAAATGTTTTCAACAATCAGGAATATATCCTTTGAGCATCAGGTATTCAACCGAAAAGGGCATGTGCTGCGAACCATTATATTTAACTACTAGTTTCGATTTGCTTTTTGGAGATCAATATGACATTTACAGATGAATTGAACAGTGATGAGAAAGAGCTGCTGGACAAAGTGATCAGAGGAGATATATCCTTTCATCGGCTGGATTCGATGACAGATAAAGAAACTGCTATAAAGATCAGGCGAAATGCTGTGGAGGCAGCTTCTGAAACATCCTTTGAACATATACAGGACCATTCATTAAATGTGGAAGAGGTAACAAAACGCAATATCGAAAATATGATCGGCGCAGTGCAGATACCGCTTGGTGTCGCAGGGCCTGTGAACGTAAAGGGTGAGTTCGCAGAGGGCTCCTACTATCTCCCGCTGGCTACCACCGAGGGTGCACTGGTTGCCAGTGTGAATCGCGGATGCTCGGTTATCAGAAAATCCGATGGTGCAAACGTACGTATCTTCCAGGATCAGATGACCAGGGCTCCGGTTTTCAAACTTGATGATGTGGTAAAGGCAAAGGAATTCGCAGAATGGGTAAAACAGCCCGGTATCCTGAATCAGATGAAGGAAAAGGCATCCGAGACCACAAGGTTTGGAGAACTCATCGATGTAGAACCCTATGCAACGGGAAATACCGTCTATCTGCGCTTTTCATATGATACCAAGGATGCCATGGGAATGAATATGGTGACTATCGCCACCGATTCTCTGACAACACTGATCGAGGATGAGTTCGGTGCCATACCGGTATCCCTCTCCGGTAATATGTGCATAGATAAGAAACCTGCTGCTGTAAACACCATACTGGGCAGGGGAAAGACAGTTGCTGCAGATGTCATTATTCCTGCAGAACTTGTCAAAGACCGGCTAAAATGTGATCCTGATACAATGGTCGAGGTGAACTACAGGAAGAACCTCCTTGGCTCCGCACGTGCCGGCTCTCTTGGTTATAACGCACATGCGGCAAATATCATAGCTGCAATCTTCATCGCATGCGGACAGGACGCAGCCCATGTGGTCGAAGGTAGTACTGCCATCACGACAATGGAAATAACAAAATACGGAGACCTTTACTGTTCCGTAACCCTGCCCGCCTTACCTGTGGGGACTGTGGGTGGAGGTACGGGGCTTGGTCCGCAGACCGACTGCCTCAATATGCTTGGTGTAAAAGGTTCGGGTAACCCGCCAGGAAGCAATTCAAAGAAGTTTGCGGAAATAGTCGCAACTGCAGTGCTGGCCGGTGAGATCTCACTGGTAGGTGCGCAGGCAGCAGGGCATCTTGCCAGGGCACACGCCGAGCTGGGGCGTTAGGAACCTGTTTAAACCAGTACAGGCAGATTCCTGTGTTTCAGGTCCTGCCTGTATGATTAGATATTAAAAAAGTAGAAAAAAGCAGGTATGGTTCGGGGTCACAACTTGTTCCTGGCTTTCTCCAGAACCGCCGAACACTCGTCCATTTTATTTTCTGCAAGCAGGATGTCTTCTGCAAGTTCGTCATAACCTGCTTCTTTCACTTTTTCAGCCCATTCTTTGAAGCTCTTGCTGTGACTGTGGTTATGTTCTATCCAGTGTTCAAGCAGATGCGTCAGCTTATCCCTGTCAATTTCTGTTGTCATGTACTCACCTGATTCCCTGTTATATAGAATAGCGGCTGAATCTCTAAATATCTGCCGGGCTGCTTATCTCGCCTGTGATCGCAGAGGCTGCGGCAGTTGCCGGGGATGCAAGGTAAATGTATCCGCCGGTGCCCATTCTGCCCTTGAAGTTACGGTTGGCGGTTGATATGCATACCTCGCCCTTTCCTATAACTCCCATGTGTCCTCCAAGGCATGGTCCGCAGCCGGGAGATCCGATAATTGCGCCTGCCTCAAGGAGTGTTTCGATAATACCTTTTCTTATGGCCTCTATCAAAACTTCCCTTGATGCGGGTACTACTATGGTTCTGACCGCAACCTTTTCTCCTCTGAGTATGTCCGCAGCAGCCTCGAGATCCTCAAGTCTGCCATTTGT
>Ga0182238_1000090_pt1 | contig 32830 bp, 30 predicted proteins | sample hydfrates6_PW_90_FD_132439 | JGI IMG/M metagenome (GOLD analysis project Ga0182238, IMG submission 132439) | Subsurface microbial communities from deep shales in Texas, USA - hydraulic fracturing test 6_PW_90 | ecosystem: Environmental > Aquatic > Deep subsurface > Shale gas/oil reservoir >... | reverse complement strand
CGGGAGGGCTTTTCCTTTGTGAGTGTGGGTGTGGACTGAGGGGGAGAGGGGAACCCCTTTCGCGAAAGGGGTTCCCCTCTCCCCCTCAGTCCACACCCACACTCACAAAGGAAAAGCCCTCCCGCTGTACAGCGGGAGGGCTTTCATTGTCTTGTTTGGCAGACAGCCGCGTTAATCGGTGGCGGCTGCGAGGGGCCAGACTTCGTCGATGCGTTCCACGAGTTTGATGGCGATGCGTTGCCTGAGGTCTTCGGGGACGTCGTCGAGGTCCTTGCTGTTCTGTTTGGGGATGAGCACGGTTTTCATGCCTCGGCTCACGGCGGCGAGGATTTTTTCCTTGATGCCGCCGACGGGCAGGACGCGTCCGCGCAGGCTGATTTCGCCGGTCATGGCGGTTTCGGCGTTGACGGACTGGCCGGAGAGTGCGGAGATGAGCGCGGTGACGAGGGTCACGCCGGCAGAGGGGCCGTCTTTTGGGGTGGCTCCTGCGGGCACGTGGATGTGTATATCCAGGTTTTCTGCAAAGTCCGGGTCTATGCCGTATTCGTCGGCCTTGGCGCGCGCTATGGACAGGGCGGCCTGTGCGGATTCCTTCATGACGTCGCCGAGTTTTCCGGTGAGGGTCAGCTTGCCTTTGCCGGGCATGGTGGAGACTTCCACGTGCAGCATCTCTCCGCCCACGGGGGTCCATGCGAGGCCGGTGGCCACGCCGGGGGGCAGGACGGTTTCGCGCTCGTCGTCAAGGAATCTGGGCGGTCCGAGCAGTTTATGCAGGGACTGCGGGGTGACCTTGAAGGGTCCTTTCTCGCCTTCTGCCTTGCGGCGGGCCATCTTGCGGCAGATGGTGCCCACTTCGCGTTCGAGGTTACGGAGTCCGGCCTCGCGGGTGTATTCGCGGGCCACGGCGGCGAGTGTCTTGTCGCCGATCTGGAGTTCCTTGTCTTCGAGGCCGTTGTCCTGCGTCTGGCGCGGGACGATGTAGCGTTTGGCGATGGCGACCTTTTCCTGCTCGGTGTAGCCGGGGATGCGGATGACTTCCATGCGGTCCAGCAGCGGTGCCGGGATGGAGTCGAGCATGTTGGCGGTGCAGATGAACATGACCTTGGACAGGTCGAAGGGCACGTTCAGGTAGTGGTCGGTGAAGGAGTAATTCTGTTCGGGGTCGAGCACTTCGAGCAGCGCGCTGGAGGGGTCGCCGCGGAAGTCTTTTCCGAGCTTGTCGATTTCATCGAGCATGACCACGGGGTTGCGCGTGCCGCACTGCTTCACGGCCTGAATGATGCGGCCGGGCATGGCGCCGATGTAGGTGCGACGGTGTCCGCGGATCTCGGCTTCGTCGCGCATGCCGCCGAGGCTCATGCGGTGAAACTTGCGGCCGAGGCTGCGTGCGATGGAGCGTCCGAGCGAGGTCTTGCCCACGCCGGGGGGGCCGACGAAGCACAGGATCGGACCTTTCATCTTGGGGTTGAGCTTTCTGACGCTCAGGTATTCGAGGATGCGCTCCTTGACCTTTTCGAGGTCGAAGTGGTCCTCGTCGAGGATGGTCTTGGCTTTCTTGATGTCGAGCCGGTCACGGGAGACCTTCTTCCACGGCAGCTCGGTCATCCAGTCCAGATAGGTGCGGATGACGGTGGCTTCCGAGGATTCGGCGTGCATGGATTCGAGGCGGCCGAGTTGTTTGTAGGCCTCCTTGAGCACGTCGCGGGGCATTCCGGCCTTTTCGATGGCGCGGCGGAGCTGGTCCATCTCTTCGTCCTGCGAGTCGGTGTCCCCCAGCTCGCGCTTGATGGCCTTCATCTGCTCGCGCAGGAAGAAGTCGCGCTGTGCCTTGTCCATGCCTTCCTTGGCCATGGACTGAATCTTGTTCTGCATGGAGGCGACTTCCACCTCCTTGACCAGCTGCGAGTTGACCTGTTCAAGGCGTTCGAGCGGGTCCTCGCATTCGAGGATGCCCTGTGCGTCGGGCACCTTCATGCGCAGGTTGGAGGCGATGAGGTCCGCGAGGCGTCCCGGCTCCTGAACGTTGTTGAGCACGCTCATGATGTCGGCCGAGGAGATGCCGCGCAGGGAGAGAATCTTTTCGCTCTGTTCGCGGGAGGAGCGCATGAGCGCTTCCTGCTCGGGAGTCAGCGTGATTTCTTCGGGCTCAAGAATGGGTTCCACTTCAGCGAGGTGGTACGGATCGTCGCTGGTGAACTGCTTGACGCGGGCGCGGGCCAGCCCCTGCACGAGCACCTTGAGACGCCCGTCCGGCATCTTGAGCATGCGCATGATCATGGCCACGGTGCCGGTGCGGTAGAGATCGTCCGGTCCCGGATCGTCCACGGTCTCGTCCTGCTGGGTGAGGATGAGGATGTAGCGGTTTCCGGAAAGGGCCGCGTTCACGGCCTCCACGGATTTCTCCCTGCCCACGAACAGCGGCAGGATCATGTAGTTGAAGACCACGATGTCCCGTACCGGGAGCACGGGCAGCGAGGTCGGAATATTCGGATGACCGGATTCGTTTTCTCCGTCGCCGAACACGGGCTTTCCGGGGCCGGAGGCCAGCGCTTCCAGCAGTTCGGGAAGGCTGGAGGAGCCCGGAAAATCACCGCTGTCGGAGCCGCCTTGCGAGCCGCTCTGCGGGCCGCCGGGGCGGATGGGGGCGCGGGTGGCCCCGGTCGGCTTGCGGCGCACGATGCGGCGCGGCTTGATCGGTGTCTTCTTTTTCTTTTTACTCAAAAGGAACACCCTTCCTTCATTGGTTTTTTCGGAGTTACAACCTAAGAACCCAAAACCATTTGGCAAGGGGTTGCGGTGAAAAAAATCAGCGTACTACGCGAAACGCCCCTTGGTGGGCGTCGGATTCGCGGTACTGTGTCTCCACTTCGGTGACCCGTGCCAGAGGTGGGCCGTCGTGGAGCCTTTCCAGAAATTCGTCCAGTTCGTCGCGGCTGCCGGAGGCCTCAAGCTCGACGTTTCCGTCGCTCATGTTGCGCACCCAGCCCGAAAGCTTCATTTCGGCGGCGAGGTCGCTGGTCCACGCCCGGAACCAGACTCCCTGAACCTTGCCTTTCACCACGGCGTGCATTGTCGGCATGTCAGATCATCCCCTTGTCGCTGAAGCTGAAAAAGTCCGTTTCCGATACGATGACATGATCCGCCACCAGCACGTCAAGGGCCGATGCGGCGCGAACCATCCCGAGGGTCAGCAGCTGGTCGTCGTCCGATGGCGTCGGGTCGCCGCCGGGATGATTGTGAACAAGTATCACCGAGCGGGCCTTGTGCCTCAGGGCCAGCGCCATCACTTCCCTCGGATACGCTTCCACCCGGTCCACGGTTCCCGCTCCCACGCGCTCCCACGCGATGACGCGATTGCGTGTGTCCAGCAGTGCCACCCAGAACTCTTCTGTGCGGCAGCCGCCGAGCCTCGCCATGGTGGCGCGGGCCACGGCGTCCGGGTCGCCCAGCACTTCCCGCGAGCGCATGCCGTCTTCGGCCACGCGGGCCAGCAGTTCACGCATCAGGTGCCACTGGGCGGTCACGGCGGGGCCTGCGCCCTCGAAGCGTTTCAGGTCTTCTGGCTGGGCCTGCATCACCGCGCCGAGGGAGCCGTATGCCTCCATGAGCGTCTTGGCCAGCGGCTTGGTGTCCCTGCGAGGGAGCACCGAGGCCAGCAGCAGCTCCAGTATTTCATAGTCGGCCAAAGCGCGCGGATCGCGGGTCAGCCGCTCCTTCAGCCGCTGCCTGTGTCCGTGGTAGTGCGGTTTGTCCTTGCTCATGATGCTAGCGCGTCGGGCTTCGGGTTCGTATGATTATCATCTCCCGCCGGAACGGGAGCGGAACAGGTCCACGAGGCTGGCAATGAGGATGTCCAGCACTTCCTCCTGACGGCGGAGGCCGGTCTTGACGGAAAATTCGGCGTCCATGGCAAGGTCTATGAGCCGCTTGATCCCGGCCTCGCCCAGCATGTTGCCCTTGGCGGTGAGCTTCTTTTTCACGAAGGGATGCGCCTTGACCGCCTGCTCCTCGCCGTGGGTCAGCATCCACATCTGCCGCGCCTGCGAGGCGAGGTAGCCTATGAGGTTGAACAGCATGCGGTCCTGCGCCCGCTTGAGGTGGTCCTCCAGCACGCGCTTCCAGACATGGGCTTCGGCGCCGGGCTTGCCCAGCGCGTCCATGAGCTCGAAAAACTGCATCTCGCCCGTGGGGGCAACAAGGTCCAGATGCTCGCGTCGCACGGTCCGGTCATCCATGACGGCCAGTTCGAGCTTGTCCAGTTCCAGACGGACGGCCACGGCGTCCTCGGGCAATGCCTGCGCCAGCAGGTTCTCCACGCCGGAGTCGAACCGAATCTGATTCTGCGAGGCCCATGAGCGCACGAAGTCGCGCATGCCGTTGCGGTCAAGCCCCGGCGACTGCCAGACCCAGCCGTTCTTGTCGGCGCGCTTGTATATCTCGCGCTTGGCGAGATGCGCGGGGACCGGCGCCTTTTTGGTCTTCCACTCGGATTCGAGGCAGAAGATGGGCCAGACATCGGAGGACGCGCCGGTGATGGCGTTGCCCAGCTTGTCCCACTGGTCCACCTTGAAGCTGTTGGCGCGCCGCACCACGAGCGCCTTTGGCTGCGAGAACAGCCCCTTGATGGTCAGGTCGGTCCAGAAGGCGTCCGGCAGCGGCACCTCGTCGTCGCCCCAGAAGACGCGCTTTTCCCACCCGGACACGCCGGACTGGGCCAGCATATCCTCGATGCGGGACTTGATGAGTTGCGGGTCGGGGCAGACCAGAAAAGAGTAGGCTGGACGTTTCATGGGCATCAGAAGTCGTTGGCCATGCGGTCCGCGAGGCGACGGATGCCCAGCTCGGTGACCTTTGCGTCGGCCTCGTCCTCTTCCCCGGCCTGGAAGGGCCAGTCCTGAGAAATGGTGCCGGAACGCCAGATCACGCTGCCGTCCACCGAGGAACGGATGATGCCTTCGAACACGAACTTGGCGTCAGACTGAAGGGTTTCTTCATCCTCGCCCGTCACCGAAGCGCGGCGGTAATATTTTTCGATTTCTATGGTGATAAGCGCGTCGGCCCGCTCGCCGGAGGCCCATTCCGCGAGCCCGCGCCGGGTCACCTCGTCGCGCAGAAGGGAGCGCACGCGAGGCTCCAGCCACGAGAGCGGGGCCGGATTCTTCACCTCGGCGATGGCCAGAGTCCGGTACTGTTCGGGCAGCACGCTCTTGCCGCGCGAAAAGCCGTAGCCGCATCCCGCCACGGCGAGCAGGGTCAGCAGAAGCAGTGCGTTTCTGAAAAAGTGCATGGATTCTCCCTGATAATGGCGTTGGCTCCGGTGTAACCCGTATCGCCCGCAGAGTAAACGGAAGTCACGCCCAGTCGCGACGATGCCAGTTCCAGGCCGAGGCCACCACGGAACGAACGTCCTCGAACTGAGGATGCCAGCCCAGCACGCGCCCGGCCTTCTCCGGTGAACTGACCAGCGCGGGGGCGTCTCCGGCACGGCGTGGCGCTTCCTGCACCGGCACGTCCAGTCCGGTGACTTCGCGCACCACATCGATGATCTCGCGCACGGAAAACCCGTTGCCGTTGCCGAGGTTGAACACGTCCGAGGGACGGCCGTCCGCCAGATGGTCCAGTGCCCGCACATGCGCGTCGGCCAGGTCGGCAACATGGATGTAGTCGCGCAGGCAGGTGCCGTCCGGAGTGGGGTAGTCCGTTCCGAAAACCTTGATGCAGTCCCGGCGTCCGGCGGCTGCTTCGAGCACCAGCGGGATAAGGTGCGTTTCCGGGCGGTGGCGTTCGCCCACTTCGGCATCCGGGTCCGCGCCCGCGGCATTGAAGTAGCGCAGGGAAACGGAGCGAAGGCCATAGGCCGTGCCGTAATCGGCGAGCACCTGCTCAATGATGCGCTTTGACCATGCATACGGGGAGATGGGGTTCAGCGGATGCTCTTCCGCCAGCCGTTCGGTTTCCGGCTCGCCGTAGACCGAGGCCGAGGACGAGAACACGATGCGCTCAACGCCGTGCCGGACCATGGCGTCCAGCAGGGTAAAGGTGTGCGAAACATTGTTGCGGTAATAGATGTCCGGCTTTTCCACGGACTCTCCCACGGCGATGAATCCGGCGAAGTGGACCACCTCGTCGATGCCGTGCTTCTCGAAAACCCTGTCGAGAAAAACGGAGTCGGCAAGATCGCCTTCTTCGAAGGCTCCCCAGCGCACGAAATCACGGTGCCCGGTGGAGAGGTTGTCCAGCACCACCACCTTGCGCCCACGCCGCGCAAGTTCCTTGGCCGTATGTGAGCCGATGTATCCGGCGCCGCCGGTGATGAGAGTAGTCATTTCGTCGCAATATCCCACTCGGCCCGAGGATGCAACTTTCCGGGGGCATGGAATGCTTGGGATGCCGGGGTGTAGAGATGTCGAGGTCGACATCGCGATTTTTCTGCAATAAGGAGTGTCGAAGATCGACCCATTGAGGAGAAGAACCGTCAAAAAGCAGGAAATATGAAGCGTACCAGTTGTTTACGAATTATCTCCGCGTGCCTTGCCGTTTTTGCTCTTGTGGCATGGTACGGATTTCTGAAAAGGCCGTTTCCCTTTTTGGATGTCCATTACGTGACGCAACGCGCCGTCTTTGATGCCCCGCCGTCTCAAGGTGATTCGAATGGCTCGGCATACGCGGTCCCAGACCTTCCAGCACAGGTTCTTGACAAAGGCCGCGCCCTGCTGGCCAAGACAATTGGAAAAAGCTCACCCTCTTCTGAGGAATTGCTCAAAGCATTGGTATTCACGACACGAGAAGTAATGAACCAGACGGCAGGCGATACATGCCGTGCTCCTCACGAGGTTTTCGAAAGGTCACCTGATTTCCAAAGAATTTGCTCAGAGTACGCCAAGGTGTTTTGCGTGCTGTCACAGGCCAATGGCTATACAGCGCGTGTCATCTGGAAGCAGGGGCACACCACCGCCGAAATCCATCTGCCGGGTGAAGGTTGGGTTCATGCTGATCCATACGGGAACATCGGTTTCCGAGATCAGAAAGGAAACCTGTTGGGATTGCTTGAGTACCGCGCGTCACCTGAATCAGCTTCCTTGTTGCGGCTTGACAGTCACCCTGGGCATAGGGGCCAGCCAGATTTCGTGGATTCTTTTGAGACGGTCAGACATCTTTATGAATCCAATGAGTTATATCTGGTGCTTTTTGGGGGCAGTCTCTTTGGGTATCCTTCCAGTCACCGAGACCCCGTACGCATATTCCAGAGCGTGTTCAATGCGCGCAATCTCGGTGAGGGGATGCAGTTCCTTGGGGAGGGCGGCTCGCTGCCCATGGTCGGCAATTTCGGGCTGGATGCGGTCCGTCGCATTCCCCACCTGTAGTCCTTCTGTCTAAACCAGAAACTTCCCTGTCACCGAATCCGGGTTGGCGATGATTTCCTCGGGGCTGCCGGAGGCCACGATGCGGCCGCCGTGTTCGCCGCCGCCGGGGCCGAGGTCCAGCACGTGGTCCGCGCTCATGATCACATCCGTGTTGTGCTCGATGACAATGACGGTCGCGCCCTTGTCCACCAACTGGTGCAGCACCTTGATGAGCTTGCCCACCTCATGCATGTGCAGGCCGGTGGTAGGCTCGTCAAGAATGTACAGCGCGCCCGGCAGGCGTCGTTTGCCCAGCTCGCGGCTGATCTTGATGCGCTGCGCCTCGCCGCCGGAGAGCGTGGTGGCGGGCTGGCCGAGGTGCAGGTATTCCAGTCCCACCTGCTCCAGCACCGACAGCCGCCGCTTGAGCGCGGGATGGTTCTCGAAGAACGCCGAGGCCTGCCGCACGGTCATGTCCAGCACGTCCGCGATGTTCTTCTCCCGGTAGGTGACCTCCAGCGTCTGGGCGTTGTAGCGGCGTCCCTTGCAGGTGTCGCAGGTCACGTACACGTCCGGCAGGAAGTGCATCTCGATCTTGAGCTGTCCGTCCCCGCGGCATTTCTCGCAGCGGCCGCCCTTGACGTTGAAACTGAAGCGACCGGGCTGGTAGCCGCGCTTTCTGGCTTCCTTGGAGCCTGCGAAAATCTTGCGAATTTCGTCGAATATCTTGGTGTAGGTGGCCGGGTTGGACCGTGGCGTGCGGCCGATGGGCGTCTGGTCGATGGCGATGACCTTCTCCACCTGATCCAGCCCCTCGATGCCGCCGATGCGGCCCGGATTGTCCGCCCGGTGCCCCTGATGCAGCTGCAGATGCTTGTAGAGCGAATCCACCACCAGCGAACTCTTGCCGGAACCGGAAACTCCGGTGACGCAGGTGAGGGCTCCCAGCGGAATATCCACGTCCAGATCCTCGAGGTTGTTGGTGGAAACCTTCTTGAGCCGGATGTTGCCGTTGGGCTTGCGGCGTTCGGTGGGCACCTCGATACGCAGGTCGCCGCGCAGGTATTTGCCCGTGAGCGAATCCGACTTCAACAGCCGTTCCGTATTGCCCTGATAGACGATCTCGCCACCGAGCATCCCGGAGCCGGGACCGAGTTCGATGATGTGGTCCGCGTGTCGGATGGTAGGCTCGTCGTGCTCAACCACCAGCACGGTGTTGCCGCGCTCCTGCAGCGAGCGAAGCGTGTTCAGCAAACGCTCGTTGTCGCGCGGGTGCAGGCCGATACTCGGCTCGTCCAGAACGTAGGTCACGCCCACCAGACCGGAGCCGAGCTGCGACGCCAGGCGGATGCGCTGCGCCTCGCCGCCCGAGAGGGTGGACATGTTGCGGCCGAGGTTGATGTAGTCCAGCCCCACGTTGACCATGAAGCCAAGGCGGTGTGTCAGCTCTTTCATGAGCGGTTCCGCGATGAGGGTGTCGTGGCCTTCGAATTCAAGCGATTCCAGCCACTCCAGCGCACGGCGGATGCTCATGCTCACGAATTCGAAAATGTTGACCTCGCCCACGCGCACGGCCAGTGCCTCGGGCTTTAAGCGCGCGCCCTCGCACGCGGGACACGGGCGCGTCTGCCGGAAGCTCGCCAGCCAGTGGTCCCATGCGTCGGCCTGACGGTAACCGAATTCCAGAATCGGAATGACTCCCTGCCAGCCGGTCTTCTCGCTGCCATGGAACAGCGCGTTCCAAGCCTCGTCAGAGAAGTCGGCAAGCGGGGTTTCCGGCGTGAAGCCGTAAGTCTTGCCCAGCTTCTTGAGTGCGGGTCCGTATTGCTTCTGCCGATACGGGGACTTCCACGGAATCACGCCACCTTCGGAAAGCGAAAGTCCTTTGTTGGGTGCCACAAGATCCGGCTCGAAATACTCCATGGAGCCGATGCCGTTGCAGGTCCTGCATGCGCCCTGAGGGCTGTTGAAGGAGAAAAGCTGCGGGGTCAGGCGCGGAAGCGAGATGCGGCATTCCGGGCACGTGGAAAGCGTGGACATGGGAATCTCCTCCCCGCCGCGCTCACCGCCCACGATGGCGATGGTCAGCCGTTCCTCGCCCTGTTTCAGGGCCAGCTCCACCGAGTCAGCCAGACGCTTCTTGATGCCGTCCTTGATGACCAGACGGTCCACCACCAGCTCCACCGTGTGCCGCTTGTTCTTCTCAAGCTCCGGCACGTCGTCGAGGGTATGCACGGTGCCGTCCACGCGCACGCGCACGAATCCTTCCTTGCGCAGCTTGTCGAACAGGTCCTTGTGGGTGCCCTTCTGATGCTCGGCCATGGGAGCCAGGAGCATGAATTTGGTGCCTTCGTCGAGGTCAAGGATGGTGTCCACGATCTGGTCCGTGGTCTGGGCCTCGATGGGCCGTCCGCATTCCGGGCAGTGGAATTTGCCAAGCCGCGCGAAGAAAACTCGCAGAAAATCGTATATCTCGGTGACGGTGCCCACGGTGGAGCGGGGGTTCCGGCTGGTGGTCTGTTGTTCCAGCGAGATGGCCGGGGACAGGCCTTCCACCTTTTCCACCAGCGGCTTGTCCATCTGCGGCAGGAACTGCCTCGCGTACGCCGAGAGCGACTCCACGTACCGTCGCTGCCCTTCGGCATAGACGATGTCGAACGCCAAGGTCGATTTGCCGGACCCCGAGGGGCCGCAGACCACCACGAGCTTCTCGCGGGGGATGTCGAGGGTCAAGTCCTTGAGATTATGATGCTTCGCGCCTTCAATATATATGCTTTCGCGTCTGGGATCGGTGTTCATCAGGGCATGATAAGCATTCCTGAAAGAGTGGCAAGGACGGATTCTGCATGAGTGGCTGAAAGTCGTTCGCTAGCCCATCTTCATCTGCTCCAGCCACAGCCGTGCCTCATCCGTGCCTTCCTCCGGCGCCCATGGTGCGAATTCCTTGTCCGAAGCTTTGGTGTACGGCCCCGGCTTGACCTCGAATGCCACCGTATCCGGTTCAAGGACAATCCACGAATGCCAGACACCCGGTTCGATGTCGCCGCCAAAGACCTCGGAGCCGGCCCGTACCTCGAACGACTCGGTCACATTGCCCGAACCATCAAAGACAAGCTGCCGTAACGCACCGGAAATCAGCATGAAACTTTCCGGTTTCGGCGGATCGACATGCCGGTGGGGGCGGATGTACGTCCCCGGCTGCATGCAGTTCAGCATGCGATGCAGCGAAGCATCCGGCCCCTTGTGAAGCGGCTGGATGATGCGGCCGCGAGGGCTGAGTCGGGACATTTCCACGGCATAACGCATCAACTCCCCGTCAATGCGATTCATTTGCCCTTCAGGGGCCGGTAGGGCCAACGGAAAATCCTTTTTGGTCATACTCATCTCATCTTTTTTGCTTGGCACAGAAGACAGAGAACTTCGGGACGGAGATTTCATATATTATTGCCTTTGTTCTTGAAAGATGTATTTTGGAAACTCCTATAGGGTGAACACATTTATTATTCGGAGCTTTTCATGAAACGAGTCTGCTTGCTTACCGCGCTGTTGCTGGCGATGGCCTCTTTACTTGTCGCTTGCGGCGGGGATGACAAAAAACAGCAGGCCCAGTCCGCCTCGCCCACGCCGGTGACGGTGGTGCAGGTCGAAAGCCGAGACGTTCCGGTCCATATGGAATGGTCGGGGCAGGTGCTGGCCAAGGACGCCGTGGACGTTCGCGCGAGGGTCGAGGGGTACCTCAAGGAACGGGACTTCAAGGAAGGCTCGCTGGTGGAAAAGGGGCAGCTGCTTTTCGTGATTGATCCGCAACCGTTCAAGGAGGATCTGAGTCAGGCGCAGGCGAACCTTGAAAGTGCGCAGGCCCAGCTGGCCAAGGCCAATGCCGACTTGAAGCGATACAAGGAACTGATTGAGCAGGAAGTGATCAGCCGTTCGCAGTTCGACTCGGTGAAGACCGATCAGGCCACGTTGGTAGCAAAGGTTAAGCAGCTCAAGGCGGCGGTGGAGACTGCCAAGATCAATCTTGGATACACGCGCATCGAGGCGCCCATCAGCGGGCAGATAGGTCAGGCGTACTATGACGTGGGCGCGCTGGTTGGTCCGCCTTCCGATTCGCTGCTGGCCAAGGTTTTTTCCAAGGATTCCGTTTATGTGAAATTTGCCCTGAGTGAAAAGCAGTACCTCAAATTCGTGCGGCGCGGCGTGGACAAGAGCGTGGAGCAGGAGACGGGCAAACGCGATGTGCAGCTCATCCTGTCCGACGGTTCCGTGTATGACCATTCCGGCGAGTTGAACATGGCGGAGCCGGAGCTTGATCCCAAGACCGGCACGCTCGGCATCCGCCTTGAATTTCCGAATCCTGACGGACTGCTGATTCCGGGGCAGTTCGCCAAGGTCCGTGCGCGGGTGCGTACCGAGTCCGGTGTGCCTGTCATTCCCCGCCGCGTGGTGGTTGATGTGCAGGGAAGCCGCAGCGTGCTGACGGTGCAGGACGGCAAGATCGTGTCCAAGGGCGTCAAGCTCGGGGCCACCGACAACAAACTGGTAGCGGTTGAGTCCGGCATAAGCGCGGGCGACAAGGTCATTGTGGACAACATCCAGAAACTCAGGCCGGGAATGCCGGTGAAGCCACAGGTCATTTCATATGACAAGGCTCTGGGCGAGGGCGGTGCCGGCGCGGATTCCGGGAAGAAGGCAGCGGCCGGCGACGACGGCGGGGAGGAGTAGCCCGTGTTCGTCAATTTCTTCATAGACCGGCCCGTGTTCGCGTCGGTGGTGTCAATCGTCATCACCCTTGCCGGGCTATTGTGCCTCTGGGGGCTTCCGATAGCCCAGTATCCCGAGATCACGCCGCCTTCGGTGGTTGTTTCCGCCGCCTATACCGGGGCCAACGCCGCGGTGGTGGAAGAGACCGTTGCCGCTCCCATCGAGGAGGAGGTCAACGGGGCGGAGGACATGCTCTACATGAACTCCATCTCCACCAACAACGGCAGCTACTCGCTGACCGTGACCTTCGACGTGGGGCGCGATCTGGACATGGCCACGGTGGACGTGCAGAACCGCGTGGCGCTGGCTCAGCCCAAGCTGCCCTCGGATGTGGTCAGCAACGGTATTTCCGTCAAGAAACAGTCGTCCAACATCCTGATGGTGCTCAGTCTCGTGAGTCCGGACGGCAGCCGCGACTCGCTGTTTCTGGACAACTACGCCAAGATCAACGTGGCGGACATCATCGCCCGCGTCCCGGGGGTGGGGAACGTCAACGTCTTCGGGGACCGGGACTACTCCATGCGGATATGGATGGACCCGGACCGCATGGCGCGGCTCGGCCTGACCACCAATGACGTGGCGCAGGCGATCCGCGAGCAGAATATTCAGGCTCCGGCCGGGCAGATTGGCCAGCCGCCATCGCCGGAGGGGCAGGAGTTTCAGCTTTCCGTTCAGGTCAAGGGCCGTCTGGCCGACCCTGATGAATTCAAGAACATAATTCTGCGCACCAACGACGACGGCTCCTACCTGCGGCTCAAGGATGTAGCCCGGGTGGAAGTAGGCTCTCGAAGTTACAGCAACTTCACGCGCATGGACGGCAAGGAGTCCACCTCGATTCTGGTGTACCAGCTGCCGGGAGCCAACGCCCTCGACGTGTCCGAGAAGATCCGGGAGCGCATGGACGAGCTTTCCGGAAACTTCCCGACCGGCGTCGAATACAAGATTCCGTTCGACAGTACCAAGTTCGTGGACGCCTCTGTGGAAGAGGTGATGATCACGCTTTACGAGGCCATGGCGCTCGTCTTCCTGGTCATCTTCATTTTCCTTCAGAGCTGGCGGGCCACGATCATTCCAATGGTCACGGTGCCGGTTTCGCTCATAGGCACGTTCATTCTTTTTCAGGCGCTCGGATTCTCCATCAACACCCTGACGCTGTTCGGACTGGTGCTTGCCATCGGTCTGGTGGTGGATGACGCCATCGTGGTCGTGGAGGCGGTGCAACGCTACATCGACGAGGAGGGCATGGACGCCAAGTCCGCGGCCAAGAAGGCCATGAGCGAGGTGACGGCGCCCATCATGGCGACCTCGTTGGTGCTTATTGCGGTGTTTGTGCCCGTGGCCTTCATGGGCGGCATCACCGGACGCCTATATCAGCAGTTCGCGCTGACCCTCTCGGTCTCGGTGGCCTTCTCCACAATCAACGCGCTGACCCTCTCGCCCGCACTGGCGGCTTTGCTGCTCAGGCCGGCGAGGACGCCCAAAGGACCCATCGGTGCGTTCTTCCGCGGCTTCAACAACGTTTTCGACCGCATCACCAGCCGATACATGGGCGGGGTGCGTTTCGTGGTGCGCAAGCTGGTCATGGTCTCGATCTTCATCGGGCTGGTGCTCGGCTCGTGCTATCTGCTGCTGGACAAGCTTCCCACCGGCTTCGTGCCGGAGGAGGATCAAGGCTACTTCGTGGTCTCCGTGCAGCTGCCTGAAGGCGCATCCCTTGAACGCAACAACGCCTTCATGAAACAGGTGGAAGGCTACCTTCAGGAAGCCGACGGCATTGACCATTACGTGGCGCTCGGCGGCATGAACATCCTTTCCGGGGCGTACAGTTCGTACACCTCGGCGTTGTTCGTGATCCTCGACGACTGGGAGGACCGGCAGACGCCGGAACTCAAGCTGAATTCGGTCATGGGCAAGGCGCAGCAGTACTTCTCGGGGCTCGGCGACGGGCTGGCGATCTGCTTCAACCCGCCGCCCATCAATGGCCTCGGCGTCACTGGCGGATTCCAGTACGAGTTTCAGGACCGGGCCGGACGCGGCGTGGACGAGATGGCGCAGCAGGCCAAGGCGTTCATGGCCGAGGCCGGGCAGAACCCGGCGGTGGGCAGGCTGTTCACCACCTTCACCAACACGGTGCCCCAGCTGAAGATCGAGCTGGACCGCGACAAGGCCAAAAACCTCGGAGTTCCGGTCAACTCGGTGTTCCAGACCTTGCAGACCTTCCTCGGCGGATACTACGTCAACGATTACAACCAGTACGGCCGCACCTACCGTGTTATGCTGCAGGCGGAGCCGGAGTATCGCCAGAGGGCGGACGACGTGAACCGTTTCTACGTGCGCAGCGCGGACGGCGATATGGTACCGCTCGGAACGCTGGTGAAGGTCACCGACATCAACGGTCCCGAATACATTCAGCGGTACAACCTCTACCGCACGGTGGAGATAAACGGTGGCCCGGCTCCGGGGTACAGCTCCGGGCAGGCGCTCAGCGCCATGATGCAGGAGTCGCAGAGTCTGCCGCAGGGGTACGGTTTCGAGTGGACCGGCATCGCGTATCAGGAGCTCAAGTCCGGCGGACAGTCCGTGTTCATCTTCGGGCTGGCCTTCCTCATGTGTATCCTGTTCCTCGCGGCGCAATACGAGTCGTGGACAATCCCGTTCGCGGTGGTGCTTGCGATTCCGCTCGGGATCATGGGGGCCATGTCCTTCCAGCTGATCCGGGGACTGGAGAACAACGTTTACGCCCAGATCGGGCTGGTCATGCTCATCGGCCTTGTGGCCAAGAACGCCATTCTCATCGTGGAGTTCGCCAAGATGCGCAACGAGCAGGGACTCAAGCCCGTGGATGCGGCGGTGGAGGCCGCACATCTGCGGTTCCGTCCCATCCTGATGACGGCGTTCTCGTTCATCCTCGGCGTGGTGCCGCTGGTGATAGCGTCCGGTGCGGGCGCGTCCAGCCGTCATTCGCTTGGCACCTCGGTGTTCGGCGGGATGTTGGTGGCGACGATCCTCGGCTGTTACGTCACCCCGGCCCTGTTCGTCATCTTCCACAAGCTCAGCAGAAGAAAGGACGTTCCCGATCAACCGGAAGCGTCTTCCGAACAATAAACGAAAAGGGCCGCTGCCTCGGGGCGGCCCTTTTTTTTGATATTGGCAGCCTCAGCGGTGCTTGCGTTCGTGGGTCTGGAGCCACTGCTTCAGGCTCAGGTCGCCGTCCGCGCCGCCGAATCCGGTAAGGGAGCCGGAGGAGCCGTTGACGCGGTGACAGGGGTAGACCAGCGGCCATGGGTTGTGGCGCATGGCCTGTCCGGCCGCACGAAAACCCTTGGGACTTCCAGCCATCTCCGCCAACTGTGCGTAGGTCACTACGTCGCCGAAGCCTACTTTTTCGAAAAGCGTGCACAGGGCCCTGCGGCGAAAGGGCGGCAATGCGTCCAGATCGAGCGGCAGGTCGGGCCACTCGGGCCGCTGTCCGGCGACATACCGCTGGAGCGCTTCAAGCAGCTTTCCGGCGGTGGGGCCAGGGTTCGGCGTGGGGGGTGCGGAATCGGCCCACTTCAGTTCGAGCCGGTCCACGAGATCCCCGTTCCAGTGAATCTCAAGGGCCAGCGGCTTTGCGGCCACGGTTTCAACCTGCATTGCGGTTCTCCTTGCTGTTTGGGTCCCAGAACGACGGCGGGCCGGCTTCAGCACCGTTTCGTTTCCCCTGCCATGTGTCGGTCTGTTCCAGATGGGTGCGCACGGCGTTGAGCAGCCGGTTGCGGTCGCCCGCCCAGTCCGGGGCCAGCAGTTCGTCCCCGGCCGGATCGCCGTGCAAGCGGTGGATCACCACCTCGGGCGGCAGGAGTTCAAGCGAACGCGCCACGCCGTCGAGGTATTCGTCGAGCGGCATGGGGGCGAATCTGCCTTCCTTCCACCATTGGCCGACGAGGGTGTCCCGGCAGACGTATAGGTTGTGAAACTTGATGCCGCTGACGGGCAGCGAGGCCACGAAACGCACGGTGTCCACGAGGTCATCGGCGGTCTCCCGTCCGTTGGGGCTTGGCAGGCCCGCCACCACATGGGCCACCACGTCGAGACCGTGCTCGGAGGCCAGCCGGGTGGCTGATACGAAATCCGCAGCGGTGTGTCCCCGGTTGATGTGCGAGAGCGTCGCGTCGCACGAGGATTGCAGGCCAAGCTCCACCATGACGGTGCGTACCTCGGGCCGTCGCTTCAGCGATGCCAGCAGCTCGATTTTTCCTTCGTCGAGGCAGTCGGGACGGGTGCCGACGCAGACGCCGCCGAGGGCCGGAAGGTCGCGCAGGGCGTCGAGCACCTCGGCGATGCGTTCAGGCGGGCCATAGGTGTTGGTGTAGGATTGCAGGTAGGCCAGAAAGAGATCCGCCTTGTATTTGCGGCCGAGGCGCTCGCGCCAGTGATCCCACTGCGTCGCGAGATCCATGCTGTCGGCGAGGCCGGATCCGGATCCGGACGGATTGCAGAAAGCGCAGCCCTGAGCGGAGATGGAGCCGTCGCGATTCGGGCAGGAAAACCCCGCATCCATAGGGATTTTCTGGACTCGTTTGCCGAACAGGCGTCTGAGGTGTGCGTTGAGGGAAAAATATCGATGCATGTGAAGTTGCCGGAAAGCCCGATTTTTTAGGGCCGCAAGGTGTGCGGCCTGTTGCGGGACGGGGTGACATCTGGTACCAAATCTTGATTGTATGAACACGCTAGCGCATTTCCCCGGCCGGGGAAAGCATGCGCAATGACGATAAATACCGACTTAATCGGGGGATAAATGGGTAGTCTGCTCAACAAGATACTCGGTTCCTTTTCCAGCGATCTGGCAATCGACCTCGGAACCGCCAACACGCTGGTCTACGTAAAGGGCAAGGGCATCATGCTTTCCGAACCGTCCGTGGTGGCGGTCAAAAAGGATTCGCGCGGCAGCAAGGCCGTTCTGGCCGTTGGCGCGGAAGCCAAGAAGATGCTCGGACGCACGCCCGGGAACATCGTTGCCATCAGACCCATGAAGGACGGCGTCATCGCCGACTTCGAGGTCACCGAAGCCATGCTTCGCCACTTCATCATCAAGGCGCACAACAGCAGGCGGCTGGTGCACCCCCGCATCATGATTTGCGTTCCCACCGGCATCACGCAGGTGGAAAAGCGCGCGGTCAAGGAGTCCGCCCAGTCCGCAGGCGCCCGCGAGGTTTACCTCATAGAGGAGCCCATGGCTGCGGCCATAGGCGCCAACCTGCCCATTACCGAACCCACCTCCAACATGGTGGTGGACATCGGCGGCGGCACCACCGAAATCGCCGTCATCTCCCTCTCCGGCATCGTTTATGCGCGCTCCGTGCGCATTGGCGGTGACAAGATGGACGAGGCGATCATGCAGCACGTCAAGCGCAAGTACAATATGCTTATTGGTGAATCCACTGCGGAAATGATCAAGATTACCGTGGGTTCCGCCTATCCCATTGGCGATCAGGAGCCCGAGATGGAAGTCAAGGGTCGCGACCTGGTCACCGGCATTCCGCAGAACCGCACCATCACCGCCGAGGAGATTCGCGAATCCATCTCGGAACAGGTGGACGGCATCGTGCAGGGCGTGCGCATCGCGCTGGAGCAGACTCCGCCCGAACTTGCTGCGGACATTGTGGACCGGGGCATCGTGCTCACCGGCGGCGGCGCGCTGCTCAAGGGGCTGGATCAGCTTCTGCAGCACGAGACCCAGCTGCCCATCACCGTGGTGGACGATCCTCTGACCGCCGTGGTGCTCGGCTCCGGCAAGGCGCTCGACAACATCCACATCTACAAGGACATCACCACGGAATAGCGTGACCAAGCCCAAAAAAATCGCCCTGCTGGTCGTACTGGGCCTTTTCCTCTACCTGAGCCTCTACACATGGAACCTCAGGACCGGATATCTGGACGATCTTTCCAGCCGCACCGGACTGGATATCGCCGGATGGGTCGTGCGGCCCGGGCAGTGGGTTACCTCTCAGGCCGTTGAGACCTGGGAACGGTATGTCTATCTCGTCGGCCTGCGCGAGGAGAACGACCTGCTCAAGGAGCGCGTTCGCCAATTGCGTCTGGAAAAGCTCAAGCTGCGCGAGCGGGCCCGCACCGCTTCCCGGCTCGAAACGATGCTCGGATTCGTGGCGCCACCCGATTGGAAGGCGTCCGGAGCGCGTGTGGTCATGCACCGCCTTGGCCCCACCGCCGCGCTGGACACCGTCGCCATCGACAAGGGCACCCTCAATCAGGTTTTCGACGGCCAGCCCGTGGCCTGCCTCGACGGTGTTGTGGGCCGCGTCCTCAAGGCCGGTTTCTCCAACGCGCAGGTGCTGCTGCTGACAGACCCCAACAGCCGCATAGCGGTCCAGGGCGATCTGCACCGCTCGCAGGGCGTGCTCGTCGGACGCGGCGAAAACGAGCCGTTGGAAGTCCGCTACATGAACCTGAACTCCGAGATCGAGGCCGGAGAAATGCTGGTCACCTCCGGCATGGCGGGCATTTTCCCCAAGGGGCTGCCCGTCGCGCGGGTCACGGATGTTCGTCGGTCCGACATTTCGCTTTTCCTGACCATCATCGCCAAACCGCTGGTGGACCCCGCCGGACTCGAAGAGGTGCTCCTGCTCACCCGCGAGGCTGCCGCAGAGGAAGACCATGCGGAAGGAGAGTAACAACAATCTCCGGGCGCTGATCTGGTGGATCGGATATATCATCGCCGCCATATGGGCCCAGAAGCTGCTGCCCGGCGTGGATTTTCTCGTGCCGGGGCTGGTGGTGGCCATGCAGGAGCGGCCGGGGGGCCGCGCGTTCCTGCTGGGGCTGGTGTTTATCCTGCTGCAGGAAGGCATGGGCGGTCTCTCCTTCGGTTACGGCATCGCGTGGTATGGCTCGCTTCTCGTTCTCTTCCAGTTCGGCCGCTGGCTTTTCGACGTCCGCAGTTTTCTTTTCATGTGCCTGCTCGGCCTTGCGATGGGCGCGCTCCATCCCCTGCTGACGGTGGGACTCATGTCTCTCGAATCCCTGCGCCCGCCCATGGACCGTCTGCTTGTGGAGGGGGCTCTGCAGGCACTCATCTTCCCGGCGGCGTGGTGGCTGACCGCACAGGTTTTCCCTGAAGGATTGAAGGTAGATGACTCGCCTTACTAGCCAGAGTGAACAGCAGCCCCCAAGGCAGGGCCTCATACTGCTCCAGCTGCTCGTGCTGGGACTGTTCTGCCTGTTCGCCCTGCGTCTCTGGTACCTTCAGATCCACCGTGGCGAGGATTTTGCCCTCAAGGCTCGCGAAAACCAGCTCAGGCAGGAGGCCATCTTTGCTCCCCGGGGACTCATCCGCGACCGCGACGGCGAACTGCTGGCAGTGAATGAACCTGCCTACGCACTCGGCCTTGTCCGCGAGGACTGCCGGGACATCGCCGGGACGCTGGTTCAGGTTTCCCAGTGGACCGGGGTGCCGCTGGAAACGCTTCGCGAGACCTATGCCAAGCGGCGACTCCGTGTGAAGCCTTTCGAGCCCCTGATCCTCATCCCCGACCTCACTTTCGAGCAGATGACCGTTTTCGAGGCCAACAAGCTTGATTGGCCGGGGCTGGAGATACGTATTCATCCCCGACGCAAGTACATTCACGGCGAGCTTATGGCTCACGTGCTGGGATATGTGGCCGAGGCCAACGAAGCTGAGATGAAAAAGATTCCCGAGCTTGCGCTTGGCGACGACGTGGGCAAGCTGGGTCTGGAGCTGATGCTCGAAGAGCGGCTGCGGGGCGACAAAGGGCTCATGCAGTATGAAGTGGACGTCAACGGCCGCAGGCTTGACGCACGCATTCTCCAACAGCCGCGCGCCGGGTACGAGGCAGTGCTGTCCATTGACCTCGGCCTGCAAAGTCTCATCATGGACTGGCTGAAAGACGAAGCCGGGTCCGTGGTGGTCATGGACGCCGACACGGGGCATCTGCTTGCGCTGGTAAGCTCGCCGTCGTTTGACTCCAACTCGTTCACGGCCGGACTGAGTCCGGAACAATGGGCCCAGTTGCGCGATAATCCCAAGCATCCCATGCAGAACCGGCCCATCCAGTCCGCCTATCCGCCGGGGTCGGTCTTCAAGCAGGTGGTGGCCGGTGCCGGGCTCGCCAATGATATGCTGGACCCTGAGGAAACGGTTAACTGCACCGGGGCCATGAAACTCGGCAACCATGTGTTCCGCTGTTGGCGATGGCGCTACGGCGGGCACGGCAAGACCGATCTGGAAAAGGCGCTGACCGAGTCGTGCGACGTCTATTTTTATAAGCTCGGCAAAAGGCTTGGCGTGGACCGCATCAGTGAATACGCCAAGGCGTGCGGGTTCGGGGAGCGCACCGGCATCATGCTGCCGCATGAGCGCTCCGGAATTATCCCCACGCGGGAATGGAAGCGGCGCACCCGAGGCGAGCGCTGGCAGGGCGGAGACGACCTGAACCTGTCCATCGGGCAGGGCTTTACGCTTGTGACGCCACTTCAGGTGGCAAGGTTCGTGGCTTCGGTCATCAATGGCGGCAGGCTGCTCAAGCCTGAACTGCTCAAGGATCGCAAGGCCACGGTGCAGCGAATGCTGCCTTCCAAGCCGCAGGATCTCCAGTTGCTCAGGGAAGGGTACATCAATACCGTGGATGCCCCGCGCGGAACCGCACGGCGTCTGCGTACCAAAGGTGTTGTGGTGGGCGGCAAGACCGGCACGGCGCAGGTCGTCAGGCTGACCGACGAGCTGCGGGACCTTGAGGATGACGAAATTCCCTATAAGTATCGAGATCATGCGTGGATGGCCGCGTTTGCCGAGAAGGGCGAGCGCAAGTACGCCATCGTGGCCATGATCGAGCATGGGCTGCACGGCAGCAGCGGCGCCGGCCCGGTCGTCAAGGCTGCCATCGAGTACCTTTTCAACGGTAAGATATTGAAGAAGAAAGAATAATTACTCTTTGTGAAAAAGAGGCCAAATACGGCGATTTTTACACAGGACAGGGACATGGCGGTAGACAGACGGCTCATATTTCACATCAACTGGCAGCTCATCGGGCTGACCTGCATTCTGTTCCTCGCGGGCGTGCTGAATCTGTATTCGGCCAGCGGGTACAGGCTGGAGGACGGCATGAGCGTGTCGCCGTACTACCAGAAGCAGCTTGTCTGGGGCTTGATGGGCATGGTGGGGATGCTCTTCTTCATGCTGCCGAACTATCGGCATCTCAAGACCATGGCCTGGCCGCTGTTCTGGTTTACCTGCCTGCTCCTGATCGCCGTCTTTTTTGCAGGTAAGACCATCTATGGAGCCAAGCGCTGGCTCGACCTGGGCTTCATGAACTTTCAGCCGAGCGAGCTTGCCAAGATCAGTATGCTCATCGTGGGGGCGCGGATTCTTTCCAAGGAGAAAGAGCCGCTCAACTTTACCCGGCTGGCCTATGTGGTCGGGGTGGGGCTGATCCCGGCGGCCATGGTCATCCGGCAACCCGACCTCGGATCGGGGTTGTCCATCCTGCTCATTCTCGGAGGCATGATTCTTTACCGCGGAGTGACCGGGCGGGTCTTCAAGACCATGCTGGTGGCCATCCCGGCCCTGCTGCCGCTGTCGTGGTTCTTTCTGCACGACTACCAGAAGCAGCGAATCCTGACCTTTCTGGATCCCGCCAAAGACCCGCTCGGCTCTGGGTATCACATCCTTCAGTCCCAGATAGCGATAGGTTCCGGACAGTTCTGGGGCAAAGGCTTTCTGGAGGGGACCCAGTCGCAGCTGCGCTTCCTTCCCGAAAAGCATACCGACTTCGCCATTGCCGTTTTCGGTGAGGAATGGGGCTTCGCGGGCACCATGATCCTGCTCTTCCTTTTCTGCTATTTTCTCTATCAAATGGTGGTGATAGCACGTGACGCCAAAGACCTTTTCGGCAGCTATCTGGCGGCTGGCGTGTTCTTTTATTTTTTCTGGCAAATCCTAATCAACATGGGTATGGTTCTCGGGCTTATGCCCGTGGTGGGCATACCGTTGCCGTTCGTGAGTTACGGCGGTAGCGCGACACTTGTGAATTTTTGCCTTATCGGCATGGTGCTGAATGTCTCCATGCGGCGATTCTTATTCAAGTAGCCGAATTTCAAATGAATATCCCGGAGGCGTGAGTGGCTAGAGACGAAATCAATGCGTTCCTTGGTGCCGGGACGAATTACAGCGGCAAGCTCAATTTCCAGGGCGCGGTGCGCATCGATGGAAATTTTGACGGCGAAGTGGTCTCCGACGGCACTCTTGTTGTGGGGCAGGATGCCGTTGTCGAAGGCCAGGTTAAGGTCGGACAGCTTGTTTTATCAGGAAATATCCGGGGAGAGGTGGAAGCTGCGGAAAAGGTCGTCCTGCACAAGTCGGCCAATCTCGTGGGCGATATCCACACCCCGGTTCTTGTGGTTGAGGAAGGAGCGGTTCTGGAGGGGCGGCTGACCATGGGCAGCCTCGAAACCGTTCCCGAGCTTCCGGTTGATACGGAATAGGTACCCGGTAAAACGGGCGAAATAGCGCATCTGGCGCCCATTTTCGCGGGAAAAAGCCTTTGACAGCTACCGCAAAATTGGGTAAACGCCAGTGACTTTGCGCTAAAATTCACAACCTCTTGGGGGGCACAAGGCTATGATGGATATTACGCTTGAAGGAGTTTTGATCCAGCTCGTGAACTTCCTGATCACGCTGGTGGGTTTGAACATTCTCCTTCTCCGTCCGGTCCGCGCTATCATCAAGCAGCGTAAAGATTTGATGGCAGGCCAGATGGATAAGATCGAGACGTTCAACTCCCAGGCGGAAGGCAAGCTCCAGTCCTACGAGGAGCAGCTGAACGCCGCGCGTCAGGAGGCCAACGAGGTCCGCTCCGCGCTTCGGGATGAGGGTGTGGCCGAAGAGCAGAAGGTTCTTTCCGCTGCCGGGGAAGAGGCTTCCCAGACCTTGAAGGCTGCGCGCACGGACATCGATTCCCAGGTGAAGGCTGCCATGGAAGCCCTTGCCAAGGACATCGAAACCTACGCGAGCAAGGCCACGGACAAGATTCTTGGCCAGGCCTAGTACACGCATAGAGGAGGGTTTCATTTTGAAACGGTTGTACATTGTCGCAGCGGTGCTGGTCTGTGCGCTGGTTTTCTCCTCTGCTGCCGTCGCCAAGACGCAGCAGACGCCGACTCCGGTGGCCCAGGTGGCAAGCAGCGAGCAGGTGGCCAAGGAAGTCGCGGCAGAGGGTGAGAAAGTCGCCGACGAACTGGCTGAGGAAGGCGCTCAGGTCAATGAAGAAATGGCCGCCGAAGAGCATGCCGAGGAAGAGGGGCATGGTCTGCCGTGGAAGAACTTCACTTTCCGGTCGATCAACTTCGTTCTTTTCCTGGGCATTCTCTTTTACTTCGTGGGCGGTAAGGCCAAGGCCTTCTTCTCCGGACGCCGCACCCAGATCAAGGACGACCTCGACAGTCTTCAGACCCGTCAGGCTGATGCCGAGCGCAAGCTGAAGGACGTCGAAAAGTCCATTGCCAATCTGGAGCAGGAAAAGCAGTCCATTCTCGAAGAGGCGCAGAAGCAGGGCGAAGCCCTTCGCGAAGCCATCATCGAGAAAGCCAAGCAGGACGCCGAAGGCATCAAGGCCCAGGCCAAGCGCACTGCCGAGAACGAAGCCAAGGGCGCTCTTGACGACATGCGCGCCGAAGTGGCCGAGCTCGTGGTCGCCGCCGCAGAAAAGATCGTCCGTGAAAAGCTTTCCGATGCAGAACACGAGAAGCTGGTGGATGAATACTTAACCAAGGTGGTGCTCAATTGACCGGTAACATCGTTTCCCGCAGGTACGCCAAGGCCCTGTTCGCCGTCGGGCAGAATCAGGGCGACGACCAGGTCGAGGCGTACGGAGCGGAACTTCAGGAGCTGGCTGGGGCTTTGCTGGAGGCTCCGGAGGCCATGCGCTTTTTCCGGAACCCCACCTTCAATCCGGACGAAAAGAAGTCCGTGATGACCAAGATCGTTGAAAAAACCGGCGCCAATCAGATGGTCAGGAACTTTTGCGACCTGCTGGCCGAGAAGGACAGACTGTCCGTCCTGCCCGCCATTGCCGCCGATTACAAGAAGATGCAGGACGAGTTCCAGGGCATCGTGGCCGGTGAGATGGTCACCGCCAAGCCGCTGCCCGAAGACCGCCAGGCGGAACTCAAGAAGCGTCTGGAAGATCAGACCGGCAAAAAGCTGGAGCTGAAGTTTGCGGACAATGCCGACATCCTCGGCGGTGTCGTCCTCAAGATCGGGGACAAGGTGCTGGATGCCAGCCTGAGGGCTCAGCTGCAGATCTTGAAAGAAAATATCAAAAGGGGTGAGTAGGGCCATGCAGATCAAAGCGGAAGAAATCAGCAAGATCATTGAAGATCAGATTCAAAACTATGAGTCTCGCGTCGAGATGAGCGAGACCGGTACCGTCCTGTATGTCGGTGACGGTATTGCTCGCGTGCACGGTGTCGAAAACGCCATGGCCATGGAGCTCCTCGAGTTCCCCGGCGGCGTCAAGGGCATGGTGCTCAACCTCGAAGAAGACAACGTTGGTGTCGCGCTCCTCGGACCGGATACCGGCATTAAAGAAGGCGACACGGTCAAGCGTACCGGCGAAATCTTCTCCGTGCCCGTCGGCGACGCCGTCATGGGCCGCGTGCTCGACCCGCTGGGTCAGCCCCTCGATGGTCTCGGACCGGTTGACTCCAAGGAGACCCGTCCGGTCGAAATGAAGGCCCCGGGCATCATCCCCCGTAAGTCCGTTCACGAACCCTGCATGACCGGCCTCAAGGCCGTTGACGCCATGGTTCCTGTCGGACGCGGTCAGCGCGAGCTGGTCATTGGTGACCGTCAGGTCGGTAAGACCGCCATCTGCGTGGATGCCATCCTCGCCCAGAAAAACACCGACGTGCACTGCTTTTACGTGGCAGTCGGCCAGAAGAAGGCATCCGTCGCCCTCGTCGCCGACATCCTGCGCAAGCACGGCGCGCTGGAATACACCACCATCATCTCCGCAACCGCTTCCGAGCCCGCGCCCCTGCAGTTCATTGGCGCCTACACCGGTTGCACCATGGCGGAACACTACCGCAACAACGGCAAGCACGCCCTCATCTGCTACGATGACCTCTCCAAGCAGGCCGTCGCTTATCGCCAGATGTCTCTGCTGCTGCGCCGCCCCCCGGGACGTGAAGCATTCCCCGGTGACGTCTTCTACCTTCACTCCAGGCTCCTTGAGCGTGCTGCGAAGATGGACGACAAGTATGGCGCTGGTTCCATGACCGCACTGCCGGTTATCGAAACCCAGGCCGGTGACGTGTCCGCGTTCATTCCGACCAACGTTATCTCCATTACCGACGGCCAGATCTACCTGGAGCCGAGCCTGTTCAACGCAGGTGTGCGCCCCGCGATCAACGTCGGTCTCTCGGTTTCCCGCGTTGGTGGTTCCGCACAGATCAAGGCCATGAAGCAGGTCGCCGGTACCCTGCGCCTCGACCTCGCGCAGTACCGCGAGCTGGCCGCATTCGCCCAGTTCGGCTCCGACCTCGACAAGGCCACCCAGGCCAAGCTCAATCGCGGTGCCCGCATGGTCGAGCTGCTCAAGCAGCCCCAGTACCAGCCGCTTCCCGTCGAAGAGCAGGTCGCCTCTCTGTACGCCGGTACTCGCGGCTACATGGATGACATCGAAGTCGAGTCCGTCCAGAAGTTCGAAGCCGAATTCCTTGAGTTCATGCGTAACGCCAAGTCCGACATCCTGAAGGACATTGTCGAGAAAAAGCAGCTTGATGACGACATCGAAGGCCGCCTGAAGGCCGCTGTCGAGGAATTCAAGAAGGGCTTCAGCGCCTAAAACCCGAGGGGTAACGAATGGCTTCTTTGAGAGACGTCCAGAACAAGATTACTGGCGTCAAGAAAACCAAGCAGATCACGAAGGCCATGAACATGGTGGCCTCCGCGAAGCTGCGCAATGCGGAGGAGCGCATCGAGCGTTTCCGCCCGTATGCCAGCAAGTTCTATGACATGCTTGGTGATCTGGCCGCCGGTGCCGATGGCTCGGTCCATCCGCTGCTGGAAGTCCGCGAGGAGATCAAAAGTGTCGGCATCATCGTCGTCACTTCCGACCGTGGACTCTGCGGCGCGTTCAATACCAAAATAATCACTACTGCCAGCAAGCTGGCTGACGAAAAGGCCAAACAAGGCCTCGACGTCAAAGTATACTGCGTCGGCAAGAAGGGAGCCGATTTCTTCCGTAAGACTGATTACGAGATGAAGCGTGAAGAAAGAGACTCCATGACCCACTTCGACTTCACCCTGGCTGCCAGCCTGGGCGACGAAGTGATCCGCGACTACCTCGCGGGCGAACTCGACGAAGTGCATGTCTGCTACGGCGAGTTCCAAAGTATTGCCAAGCAGCTTCCCGTTACGCTGAACATCCTGCCCATGACCTCGCAGAGCGAGGAAGAAGGCGAGACCGGCGGAACCGGAGACTACATCTACGAACCTTCCGTCGAGGGGCTTCTGGCCGAACTCCTGCCTCGGTTCATAAAGGTTCAGGTCTACAGAGCGCTCTTGGACACTTCCTGTTCCGAGCACGCCGCACGCATGGCCGCCATGGACAACGCGTCCCGCGCCTGCGATGACCTGACCGAGTCTTTGACTCTTCTTTACAACAAGACCAGGCAGGCCGCCATTACTGGCGATCTCATGGACATTGTCGGCGGCGCTGAAGCGCTGAAAGGATAATTAAGGGGGCTATGTACTATGTCTAACGTAGGTAAAATCGCTCAGGTTATCGGCGCCGTTGTCGACGTCGAGTTTCCTGAAGGAAATCTGCCGAACATCATGTCGGCTGTTCAGATCAATAACCCGAACAACACCGACGCCCCGGACCTGATCTGCGAAGTTGCGCAGCACCTGGGCGATAACGTTGTTCGCACCATCGCCATGGACGCTACCGAAGGTCTTGTCCGTGGTATGGAAGTTAACGCGCTCGGCGCTCCCATCACCGTTCCCGTGGGCGCAGCTTCCCTCGGTCGCATCATGAACGTTGTGGGACGCCCCGTGGACGAAATGGGTGAAATCAAGGCTGAAAAGTCTTTGCCCATTCACCGCGAAGCTCCGCTGTTTACCGAACAGAACACAAGCGTCGAAGTGCTCGAAACCGGCATCAAGGTCGTTGACCTGCTCATCCCGTTCCCCAAGGGCGGCAAGATGGGCCTGTTCGGCGGCGCGGGCGTCGGCAAGACCGTTATCCTCATGGAAATGATCAACAACATCGCAAAGCAGCACGGCGGTATCTCCGTGTTCGCAGGTGTTGGTGAACGTACCCGTGAAGGTAACGACCTCTACCACGAAATGAAGGAAGCGGGCGTTCTCGAGAAAGCCGCGCTTATCTACGGTCAGATGAACGAGCCCCCGGGAGCACGCGCACGCGTCGCCCTGACCGCTCTGACCTGCGCGGAATACTTCCGTGACGAAGAAGGACAGGATGTGCTGCTCTTCGTCGACAACATCTTCCGCTTCACTCAGGCCGGTTCCGAGGTGTCCGCACTGCTCGGACGCATGCCCTCCGCGGTTGGTTACCAGCCGACTCTCGGTACCGACCTCGGTGGCCTTCAGGAGCGCATTACCTCCACCACCAAGGGTTCCATTACCTCGGTCCAGGCGGTTTACGTCCCTGCGGACGACCTTACCGACCCCGCACCGGCAACCACCTTCTCGCACCTTGACGGTACCCTCGTTCTGTCCCGTCAGATTGCCGAGCTCGGCATCTACCCCGCAGTTGACCCGCTCGACTCCACTTCCCGTATTCTGGACCCGAACGTTCTGGGTGAAGAGCACTACGCCACCGCCCGCGAAGTCCAGATGGTGCTGCAGAAGTACAAGGACCTCCAGGACATCATCGCTATTCTCGGTATGGACGAACTGTCCGACGAAGATAAGCTCACCGTTGGCCGCGCTCGCCGCATCCAGCGCTTCCTGTCCCAGCCGTTCCACGTCGCGGAAGTCTTCACCGGCGTTCCGGGCGTCTACGTCAAGCTGGAAGACACCATCAAGGGCTTCCGCAGGATCCTCGAAGGTGAACTGGACGACATGCCTGAACAGTCCTTCTACATGTGCGGCGATATCGAGGAAGCCATCGAGAAGGCCAAACAGTAGGGGGTAACTATGGCTAGCACCCTGAAACTTGAGATCGTCACCCCGGACCGCATGGTCCTCTCCGAGGATGTGGAGTACGTGGGCTGCCCCGGAATCGAGGGCGAGTTCGGCATTATGCCGAGCCACGTTCCCTTCCTCTCCGCGCTCGGGATCGGCAATCTCTACTATAAGCTGGACGGACGGAACTACTACGTTTTCGTCGCCGGCGGGTTCGCTGAAGTCAGCGACAACAAAGTAACCATCCTGGCTGAAGTGGCCGAAAAGGCGCACGAGATCGACGTCGAGCGCGCCCGCAAGGCTCAGGAACGTGCCGAACAGCGCGCACGTGAGCAGCAGGAAAAAGTGGACTTCTCCCGCAATCAGGCAGCCCTCAGGCGCGCTCTCATGCGCATGAGCTGTCAGGATTCCGGCAAAGGCGCCGGAACCTGCTAATAGCGGAGTCCAAGTGATATCAAAGGGCGGGCCGGTTTCCGGTCCGCCCTTTTTTCTATGCGGGAACTTGTGGTATGAGCCAAGTGTAGGTATCTGAACAGGACTTTTCGCATAGAACGGAGGAAATACATGCCCGTCGATAATATCGTTCCCGTCATACTTGCTGCAGGCAAGGGCACTCGGATGCACTCCGATAAGCCCAAGGTCCTGCAAAATGTGCTTCGTCGCCCCATGCTTGCGTATGTTTATGACGCTCTCGACAAGACCTTTGCCGCTCCCGCTGTTACCGTAGTCGGATTTGGTGCCGATCAGGTGCGAGCCGCTTTTCCGGAGCGTGCGGAGTTGTTTGCCCTTCAGGAAGAGCAGCTTGGAACAGGCCATGCGTTGCAGGTCGCATGGGATGCAGCAAGGAAGTGCGGTGCGGAATATTGCGCCGTCATCAATGGCGACACCCCTCTGGTCACTCCGGACTCCATGCGTCTGCTCGCCGAGGCCGCAGGCCGCAGCGACGTGGCGTTCATGACCATCGCCCCGAACGATCCGGCTTCCTTCGGCCGTGTCGTGCGTGACGAGAACAGCGAGATAAGCGCCATTGTGGAAGCGAAGGACTATGACATTTCTGTTCACGGCCCCGTCACGGGAGAAGTGAACGCCGGCATCTATCTTTTCCGCTTCGACGCCGTGGAGCCGTTGCTGCAAAAACTCAGCAATGACAACATGGGCGGCGAGTATTACATTACGGATCTCATTGGTTTTGCCGTCAACGAAGGGCTTCGTGTGAAAGGCGTTCAGTGCGGAAATGACACCAACCTGATGGGTATCAATTCGCCGCTCGAACTGGTGAAAGCCGAGCAGCAGCTGCGCCGCAGCATTGTCGAGAATCTTCTTGGCTCCGGCGTGCTGATCCACAACCCGGATACGGTGATTATCGGGCCTGACGTGGACGTCCAGCCAGGTGCTGAGATTTTCGGACACTGCGAAATCTATGGGAAATCCGTGGTCGAAAAGGGCTGTGTCATGGGCTCCTACACCATGGTGCGCGACTCTATTTTCCGATCGGGGGCCGAATTGCGGGAGTTCAGCCATATCGAGAAGGCCGAGGTTGGCCCGGGCTGCGTGGTCGGCCCATATGCTCGGCTCCGTCCCGGCGCGCGTCTTGAAAAAGATGCCAAGGTCGGCAACTTCGTCGAAGTCAAAAAGGCAGTTCTCGGCGAGGGCGCAAAGGCCAGTCATCTTTCCTATATTGGAGATGCGGAGGTCGGCGCGCACTGCAATATCGGCGCTGGAACCATTACCTGCAACTACGACGGGAAGAACAAGCACAAGACCGTTATCGACGAGGGAGCCTTCATCGGCAGCAATACCGCCATCGTCGCGCCATGCACCATCGGGCGCGGTGCGCTGGTCGGGGCTGGCTCCACGGTGACCAAGGATGTGCCCGAGGATCAAACCGCCGTGGCACGGGCCAAACAGGTCAATATTCCAAGACGCAGTAACAGGTCTTGATTTCAGATAGATCAAAGGGTAGACAGAACCAATGGAACTGGTCACTCGTCTAGAAGAGCGCTTCGAGCAGCTCGTCAATAAAATCAATGAATTGAAGAGCGAGAATCAACGCTTGAAGGACGCTTTGGAAACTGAAAAGGCCAACCGCGAGGAAGCGAGAACGCGAATCGAGGCCCTGATTGAGCGCATTCAGGGCGAGATCGAGTGACGGAGTGTCGGCCATGCCGCGCTATACACTCTCTTTGGTTGGTCATGAAATCTCGTTCCGGACCGATGCCGATGCCGAAAGAATCGAAGCGGCTCAGGCACTGGTGGAGGAACGCTACTCGGACCTGTGCAAGAACGGGAACGACATCAGCAAAGAAAAGTTGCTGACGTTTCTGGCCTTGAGCCTCGCTGATGATTACCTTGTAGAAAAGGAACAGCGGGCTCGACTGGAAAAGAAGATAACTGAAATACTCGAAAAGGGAGCCCCCACGGTCGAGGCCGATTAAAGGACGACCGATCAGGCTTTTGATAGTTATTTCCCTGGGGCGCAAGTGATTGCCTGCGCGTTTTTTGAACCAATACTTAATACTAGGGCGAGTTGTTCCAGCACACCGGTGTGCAAGCCTGCGAAACAGCAGGAAGCCTGAAGGGGTGCGAACCGAGCCCACCTGGGAAACCAGGTTCAAAACACACGGCAACACGGCTCTCCCGGGGGTTAGCTTGATACCGCCGCAAAACAGGCGGCCTGCATATACCATTTCAGCACGCGCCGAATCCGGCGCTCTTCCCGCCAGTCTGATTCCTGCCATCTGCACGGTCCGGCAAGAACGAACATGCGTTCTTGACTGTCGATGTACCGTGGCGCGAACAGGCCGCCCTAAGCCTGTCAACATAAACTAAGGAGTCAGTCCAATGCTGGCAGAACTTCTCATTTTCGGCGGCGGAATCGGAGCCGGTCTCGCCTCCGGATATTTTCTCCACAGATATATCTCCGAAAAGGAAGTGGGCGATGCCCAGACGCTTGCCGACCGGATTGTGGAGGAGGCGCGGCGCGAAGCCGACGCCCTGAAGAAAGAGGTCCGGGTTCAGGCGCAGGATGAAATATTCGCTCGCAAGAAAGAACTCGAAGACGAAATCAAAAACCAGGAACGCGAAGTCAAGCGGCAAGAGTCGCGACTTCAGGAAAAGGAAGAACGACTCGAACGCAAGCTTGAAAAGGTCGCCGACAAGGAATCCGAACTGGTGGAGCTGGAAAAACGGCTCATCAAGCAGGAACAGCGCCTCAACGAGTTCGAGGAGGAGCTCGAAGAGAAGTCCGACGACCATGAACGCAAGCTGCAGGAAATCTCCGGTTTGACCGTGGAAGAAGCCCGCGAAAAGCTCATGACCGAGATCGAGTCCCGCACCCGTCACGAAGCGGCCAAAATGGTCAGGTCGATCGAGATGGAAGCCAAGGAAACCTCTTCCAAAAAAGCCAAGGAAATTCTTTCCCTGGCCCTGCAACGCTATTCCGGCGACTACGCCGGTGAGCAGACCGTCACAGCCGTGACCCTGCCCAGCGAAGATATGAAGGGCCGCATCATCGGCCGCGAAGGACGCAACATCCGCGCCCTTGAAGCGGCCACAGGCGTGGACCTCATCATCGACGACACCCCCGAAACCGTGGTCCTGTCAGCATTCAGCCCCCTGCGGCGCGAAGTCGCCCGCCAGGCGCTGGAACGCCTCATCCACGACGGACGCATCCACCCCGCGCGCATCGAAGACATCGTTCGCAAAGTGGAAAAGGAAATGGATACCAAGCTGCGCGAAATTGGCGAACAGGCCACCTTCGACGTCGGCGTCCACGGCATCCATCCCGACGTGGTCAAACTGCTCGGACAGCTGCACTACCGCACCAGCTTCTCCCAGAATGTGCTGCAACACAGCATGGAAGTCGCCTTCCTCTGTGGCATCATGGCCGCCGAACTCGGCCTTGATGAAAAAGAAGCCAAGCGAGCAGGGCTGCTGCACGACATTGGGAAGGCCGTCGACCACGAAATCGAAGGCCCCCACGCCACCATCGGCGCGGACATCGCCAAGAAACACGGCGAACACAAGGCCATCGTTCACGCCATCGCGGCACACCACGAGGATATCCCGCCCCAGAGCATCCTCGCCAATCTGGTGCAGGCCGCAGACAGCCTCTCCGGCGCCCGCCCCGGCGCAAGAAAGGAACTGCTCGAAAACTACGTGAAACGCCTCGAAGAACTGGAAGGCCTCGCCACCGGCTTCAATGGCGTCACCAAAGCCTACGCCATTCAGGCTGGCCGCGAAATCCGAGTCATGGTCGATTCCGAAAAGGTCGGCGACGAACAGACCTACCTGCTCTGTAAAGACATAGCCGAAAAAATCGAAAACAACATGACCTATCCAGGACAGATACGCGTCACCCTCATCCGCGAAAAACGAGCGGTAGGATACGCCAAATAGCACCAAAAAGGCCGGCCCAAATGGACCGGCCTTTTTAATGCGCTACAATGGCAGGTCTCCGACGGGCAGGGGCGCTGCCCCTGCACCCCGCCAAAGGGGCGGGCCCCCTTTGGAATCCCTGGGTTGTCAGCGGGGTTGCAGCTGCCGGGTTCATGCG
>Ga0182238_1000089_pt1 | contig 32916 bp, 33 predicted proteins | sample hydfrates6_PW_90_FD_132439 | JGI IMG/M metagenome (GOLD analysis project Ga0182238, IMG submission 132439) | Subsurface microbial communities from deep shales in Texas, USA - hydraulic fracturing test 6_PW_90 | ecosystem: Environmental > Aquatic > Deep subsurface > Shale gas/oil reservoir >... | reverse complement strand
TTGAAAACTTAAAACGCCGAGTATATTTATCATTGCTAAGTATTTAAGAGCAATTCAAAAAATAAAAGAGATAACATGATTCAAACGGTGCTATTTAGATTTCACAACATTTGTTAAAGAACCTTTTTATATAATAAAATATTACAAAGGTAAGATAAAATATGGATAACAGAGATTGGCGTCAGATTATGCGGGCTCTTTCTTTATTAACAGAAGTTGGTTTGATTATCATTGTTTCAGCCGGGATTGGTTTTGGTGCTGGTTATTTAGTTGACAGTTTTTTTGGTTTTGAGCTTTTATTTAAGATTCCTGGTTTAATTGTTGGTCTGGCAGCCGGTTTTTATTCTGTTTATAAGCTTTTGATTTCAACATTTGATGATTAAAATTTTTTTGATTATTTCTTTTATTCGATGTGGTTTGATTTTTCGCATCCTAATGACTAAAATTTGATACTTATTTTTTGCAGAGAGGAGGAAGCATTTTGAATCCAGGTCCACAGATACAATTTTATCTTTTTGGTAAAGACTATCTTCCAGTAACTGATACCCTGCTTGTTGGCTGGCTTTCTGTAATCATCATTTTAATCCTGGCTAAATACTTAACTTCTAGTTTAAGTATTAGACCCAAGGGCAAACAGAATATTGCAGAGATGATTGTAGAATTAATCTACAAACAAATTGAGCCAATGCTGCCGGGAGAGGGATGGAGGTTTCTTCCTTTTATAGCTACTATTTTTATTTATGTAGGTTTTAGCAACCTGATTGGACTTGTACCCGGACTAACCAGTCCAACTGGAGATTTAAATACAACTTTAGGGCTTGCTTTAGTAGTCTTTGTTGTAGTTCAGTATGAGGGTATGAGAGAGTACGGTGTCTGGGGTTATATCAAAGGCTTTGCTGAGCCAGTAATTTTCTTACTGCCGATTAATGTGATTGGTGAGCTGGCCAAACCTATTTCTCACTCTTTCCGTCTTTTTGGAAATGTTGTTGGAGGAGGAATTATAATAACCCTGATTTATCAGGCAGCTCCACCACTGATTCCAGTACCTTTACATGCCTGGTTTGATTTCTTTGTCGGAATGATTCAGGCTTTAATCTTTGGTATGGTAGCAATTGCCTATATTTCTGTTGCTAAGTCTTAGTAGTTTGAGGAAAGGAGGCAAATCATGATTGAATTTTCACCAGAAGTAGCCGAAACAGTTATCACAACTGCCTCTTATATCGCTGCAGGAGCTGCTTTAATTGCTGGAGTTGGCCCGGGGATAGGAATGGGCTTTGCTGCAGGAAAAGCAACATCTGCTGTGAGAAGGCAGCCGCAGGCGAGAGGATCAATTATTACAACAATGCTTTTAGGCCAGGTAATTTCAGGTTCGACGGGTATTTATTCACTTGTAATAGCGATCTTTTTGATTTTTGGAGTTTAATTTAAAATCATTTCATAAAATTACTATTAATTTAAATTAGTTTTTAATTCTTAAAAGAAGCAGTGATTTTCCAGGTGATTTCAGTTTAGAATCTCTAAATAGGAAGATCAGCAGAGGAGTTTTTAATGAAAGATATTAATGATCCCCAGAAAGTTCAGATGAAAATTTTAAAAATGACCTATCTTTTTTCCCTGCTGCCGATAGTTTCGTCACTGCTGGCAGGAGAATATGATATTTTATTTGGTTTTATTTTTGGGCTTGTAATTGCAACTCTTCTTTTAAGATTAAAATATAATAACATAATCAGGGCATTGAGTATGGAAGAAGATTCAGCAGAGAAGTTTATTCGCAACCGTTATTTTATAGAATATGCCCTCTATTTTGCAGTGCTTTTTAGTGCGGCGAGAAATGCCAATCTGGACTTTCTTGCAGCAGCAGTGGGACTATTTATGATAAAATTTGTAGTCATACTGTGGTCAGTTGTTGATTTATTAAGGGATACTTTTCAAAGTAAATTTGATGAGTATAAATAAGGATTTGGAAATTAGTATTTGTTTTTTAATATCGAAAGGAGGAAATTATAATGGTAGAATTTTCACCAGAAGTTATTGACACAGTTATTAGAGCAGCAGCACTTTTAGGAGCAGGTTTTGCAATGATCGCAGGTATTGGTCCTGGTATTGGTCAGGGTTATGCTGCTGGTAAAGCTGTAGAATCTGTAGCTAGAGATCCAGAAGCTAGAGGTAATATTATTACAACTATGCTTTTAGGTCAGGCTGTTGCTGAGTCAACAGGTATCTATTCTCTGGTTATCGCCATTGTTTTAATCTTTACAATATAGTAGAGTTTAAATTAAGTCGGGAGAGCAATCTCCTGACTTAATAGTACTTACTATAGCTGACGAATTTTCTCCCATCTTATGATGGGTAAATATATTTCAGGAGGTGAATGTACTCTTGGTTAATATTAATACTACAATGTTATGGCAGTTAATTAACTTTTTTGTGCTTTTATTTTTACTGCGCAAGTTTCTTTATTCACCGATTAAGGATATGCTTGATCAGAGAGCAGCTCAGATCAATGGTGATTTAGATGATGCAGAAGCCCGCCGCAAAGAGGCAGAAGAATTAAAAGCAAAATATGAGCAGAAATTAAAAGATGCTCGGGGTGAGGCACAGGAAATTGTAGATAATGCAGAAACAAGAGCCAACAAAAAGGCTAAAGATATTATAAATAAAGCAGAAGAACGGGCCGAGAATTTAAAGGCCAAGAAATTAGAAGAGATTGAGCAGGCTAAAAAGGAAGCAGCAGCTGAACTTAGAGACAGCATTGCTGATTACACTGTTTTAGCTGCAAACAAACTTATCCAGGAGCAGTTAGACCAAAAGACACACCAGAAGATGATTATGGACTTTATAGACCAGCTGGACGAAGAGAAACTGGGTGAGCTGCAATGAGAAACGAAGTAGCTTCCAAATACAGCCGAGCACTCTTTGAGCTGGGGAAAGATCATGATAATCTTTTGGAGTTAAAAAGGAATCTGGATGAATTCTGGCAGCTGGTAGAAGATAATGAGGATCTAAATGAACTTCTTTTCCATCAGCGGATTATGCCGGAAGATAAAAAGAGAACTCTGGATAAAATTTTTGCTGAAGAACTTGATCAGGATATTTTACATTTTCTTTTTATTTTAATTGATAAGCGGAGAGAATTTTTTCTGGAATCAATTATCAAGGAATTCAACACCCTTGTTGATGAGGCAGAGAGCATTCTCCATGTAGAAGTTACTTCCGCAGTAGAATTAGATGAATCACAGCTGGAAAAATTAAAATCTAAACTGGATTCACTTTTAGATTATAAAATTCAGATCAAAAATAAAATTGATGAAGACATTATTGCTGGATTAATTCTTAAAGTCGAAGATTATATTATTGACGGCAGTCTGCGTAATGAGCTTAATTCATTACAGCAGAAGTTAAAGATGATTCCGGTAAGTAAGTTAGGGGTGAATTAATTTGAAACTGAGACCTGAAGAAATTAGTTCGATTATTAAAAAAGAAATAGAAAATTACGGACAGAAATTAGAATCCGTGGGTGTCGGTACTGTATTAGATGTAGGTGATGGTATCGCTCATGTTTACGGACTTAAGGATGCTATGTCTGGAGAATTATTGGAATTTCCCAATGAAGTTTTCGGAATGGCTCTAAACTTAGAGGAAGATAATATCGGGGTTGTTTTACTCGGTGATGAAAGACTGATTGAAGAAGGTGACGATGTTAAAAGAACCGGCCGTGTGGTTGAGGTTCCAGTTGGAGATGCACTTTTAGGTAGAGTTGTAAATCCACTTGGACAGCCACTTGACGGTAAAGGTTCAATTGATAGTGATACATATCGTCCTGTAGAATCTGAGGCACCTGGTGTTGTTGAGCGTCAGCCGGTAGAGGTTCCACTGCAGACTGGTTTAAAATCAATTGATGCAATGACTCCAATTGGTAGAGGTCAGCGTGAGTTAATTATTGGTGACCGTCAGACTGGTAAAACAGCAATTGGTATTGATACAATTATCAACCAGAAAGATAATGATGTAATCTGTATTTATGTAGCTATTGGTCAGAAAAACTCAACTGTAGCTCAGCTTACAGAAAGATTAAGAGAAGAAGGAGCAATGGATTACACTATCGTAGTTTCTGCTACAGCAAGTGAGCCCGCTCCAATCAGATATATTGCACCTTATGCCGGCTGTGCTATGGGTGAACATTTTATGTACGAAGATGATAAAGATGTACTGGTTATTTATGATGATCTTTCCAAACATGCGGTAGCCTACCGTTCGATGTCACTTCTTTTAAGAAGACCACCTGGACGTGAAGCTTATCCTGGTGATGTATTCTACTTACACTCACGTTTATTAGAGCGTGCAGCTAAGTTAAATGATGATTTAGGTGGAGGTTCTTTAACTGCTCTGCCAATTATTGAAACTCAGGCTGGAGATGTTTCCGCTTACATTCCTACCAACGTAATTTCAATCACTGATGGTCAGATATACCTGGAGAGTGAACTTTTCAACTCTGGTGTAAGGCCAGCGGTTAATGTTGGTATTTCTGTATCTCGTGTTGGTGGTAACGCTCAGATTAAGGCAATGAAGGATGTTGCAGGTACACTGCGTCTTGACTTATCTCAGTATCGTGAACTTGAGGCTTTCTCTCAGTTTGGATCTGACCTTGATAAGTCAACTCAGCAGAAGCTGGCCCGTGGTGAGAGAATCGTAGAAATTCTAAAACAGAATCAGTATTCGCCAATGCCGGTAGCAGAACAGGTTATCATTATTTATACTGTTACTAATGGTCACTTAGATGATCTTCCTGTTGACAACTTAAGACGCTTTGAAGAGGAATACTTAAACTTTATCGACAGTAATTATGCAGAAATCAAAGAAGAAATTGTTGAATCTGGTAAATTATCTGATGATTTAAGAGATAAACTTGATGAGGTTGTTGCTGAATTTAAAGATATGTTCCAGGTTCAGGAGAATAAAATTGTAGATATGGATTCTGAAGAATCTGATGCCGAAGCAGAGGAAGCTGAGGTGAAATAACAATGCAAAATATGCGTGATATTCAGCGGCGGATAGGGAGTGTTAAAAACACTCAAAAAATTACCAGGGCCATGAAAATGGTTGCTGCCGCCAAGCTGAAAAATGCTCAGGATAGAGCAGAAGATGCCCGACCTTTTTTCAATAAAACAGTGGAGGTTTTAAGAGGAGTTTTTACTCGGACTAAAGAAACAGCCCACCCACTTTTAGCAGAGAGAGAAGGTGGCCGGCATTTAGTTATTGTTATTACAGGTGATAGAGGTCTCTGTGGATCCTATAACCATAAGGTAATTGATCTGGCTGAAGAAATTGTCGAAGCGGAAGAAGAAGTTTCACTAATGGTTCTCGGCCGTAAGGCAAGAGACTATTTCCGCCGCCGTGGTACAGATATTATGGCTGAATATGTTCAGCTTGAAGATTACCCGGGTTATGGTTTTGCCAACAATCTTGCTGATGAGATTATTCATCATTTTCAAGCAGAGGATGTTAACAAGGTATCGATGATTTATACTCACTTTAATTCTGCAATCAGCCAGTCAGTAAAGAAAATGCAGCTTTTACCGGTAGAGAAATTTGCTGAGGAAGCCGAAAAAACTGACGAGGATGCAGAAAAAATGGAAGCTGAAACTCCGGGAGAAGATGGAGCAGCCAAAAATTATGTAGATTACATTTTTGAACCTTCTCCAGCTGAGGTATTCGATAATATTTTACCCCAGTATTTAATTAATGTTATTTATTCAGCTCTTTTGGAGTCCAAGGCGAGTGAGTTCGGTGCCCGGATGACAGCAATGGATTCTGCTACCGAGAATGCAAACGAAATGATAGATAAACTGACGCTTAAGTACAACAGAGCCCGTCAGGCTGAAATCACTACAGAAATTACTGAAATTGTTGGTGGAGCAGAGGCACTTAAATAAAGTTTTATAAAGGAGGAATTTGCGTGAGTGACCAGAACATTGGTAGAGTAGTTCAGGTTATTGGTCCGGTAGTTGACATTGAATTTCCGAATGGAAAACTACCCAAGATTAATGACGCGGTTAAAATAGAGAATGAAGAAAAAGGAATTGACCTAACCTGTGAGGTTATGCAGCAGTTAGGAGACGATAGAGTTCGCTCGGTTGCTATGTCCTCAACTGATGGTTTAGTTAGAGGCATGGAAGCTGTTGGACAGGGAGCTCCAATCAGTGCACCTGTTGGAGAAGCTGTTCTCGGAAGAATTTTTAATGTTTTAGGAGATACAATTGATAATCGGGGTGAAGTAGGAACAGATGAGAGAATGCCTATTCACCGTCCGGCTCCAAAATTTGAGGAGCAGGAATCTTCAACAGAACTTTTTGAAACAGGTATTAAAGTTATTGACCTTTTAGCACCATATACTCGTGGTGGTAAGGTTGGTTTATTTGGTGGTGCTGGTGTAGGTAAAACAGTACTTATCCAGGAGTTAATTAACAATATTGCGACAGAGCACGGTGGTTATTCTGTATTCTCTGGTGTAGGAGAGAGAACCAGAGAGGGTAATGACCTCTGGCTGGAATTCCAGGAAGCTGATATTTTAGATAAAGTTGCCATGGTTTTTGGTCAGATGAACGAGCCACCTGGAGCAAGAATGAGAGTTGCTTTAACAGGACTAACAATGGCTGAATATTTCCGTGATGAAGCCGGTCAGGATGTATTATTATTTATTGATAATATCTTCCGCTTTATTCAGGCTGGTTCTGAGGTATCCGCTCTCTTAGGTAGAATGCCATCTGCGGTAGGTTATCAGCCTACACTTGCTTATGATGTTGGTACTTTACAGGAGAGAATTACTTCAACAAAGAAAGGTTCAATCACATCTGTCCAGGCTGTTTATGTACCTGCAGATGACCTGACTGACCCTGCTCCTGCAACTACATTTGCTCACTTAGATGCGACTACAGTACTCTCCAGAGATATTGTGGAGAAAGGAATTTATCCTGCTGTTGACCCGCTTGACTCATCTTCTAATATTCTTGATCCAAGAATTATTGGCGAGGAGCATTATCAGGTTGCCCGTGAGGTGCAGGAGGTTCTGCAGGAATACAAGGATTTACAGGATATCATCGCTATTTTAGGTATGGATGAATTATCTGAAGAGGATAAAATTGTTGTAAATAGAGCCCGCCGGATTGAGCGTTTCTTATCTCAGCCCTTTAATGTTGCTGAGCAGTTTACAGGAACTCCAGGTCAGTATGTGGAACTGGATGACACAATTCGCGGCTTTAAAGGAATTTTAGAAGGGCGTTATGATGATCTGCCTGAGGAAGCTTTCTATATGGTAGGTACAATTGAAGACGCAGTAGAAAAAGCTAAACAGCTGGAAGAAGGTGAGTAGCCAATGGCTGCTGCACCAAAAATTCAGCTAGAAGTAGTAACACCACAAAAACTGGTTTACAGTGAAGAGGTAGACCTGATCGAAGGACCTGCTATTGACGGTCTGATTGGTATTTTACCTGACCATGCACCTTTAGTGACTGCAATGCAGATTGGAGTTGTCAGGGTTGTTAAAGATGGTGAGGAAATTCAAATAGCTATCAGCGAAGGTTTTATGGAAGTTCAGCCTGATAAGATTAATCTGGTTGTTAGAACAGCTGAGCTGCCTGAAGAAATTGACGTTGATCGTGCTAAATCTGCTCGTGATCGAGCAGAAGAAAAGCTGGAAACAGATCATGATAATATAGATTTTGCTAAGGCAGAAGCTGCCTATGATCGTGCTCTGGCCCGCCTAAAAGCAGCCGGACACCATGATCACGGCTATGATCGTTTGTAAGCGAAAATGTTCGTTTATGTGCACGCACCGTGAACCACCCGCTTTTTGTCGAAAAAAGTCGGGTGGTTTAGGGCAGAAAATTTAATATAAAATAAAAAGGGTCCTAATTAGGGCCCTTTTTTCAACCTATAATTTATTCATAATAAATTCATTTATCAGTATTTAAATGATATCTCCTCAACTTCAACCTTAAACCAGGTAAATTTTTCGCCGTCCAGATACCAGCTGACATCAATTTCCGTCGGAATTTTAATTCCATTAAACTCTTTATAATTTTTTAATTCACCGGTACATTTCAACCTCTCAGCACTTTCATCACTTTCTTTATATCTCATTGCCTCAGTACTTAAAAGATTTCCCTCTTGATCAAAATAAAAGTCTGCAGAGGCCTGAATCCCCTGATAATTCATTGTAACCCTGGCAGTAGTGGCATCAATCTTCTCCCAGCTGAGATAATTATTTAAGGCGGCAGTTGGGTACCAGGGAAGTTCCAGTAAAAATCGATGCAGGGCTGATTCATTAATTTTAGCATTTGCTTTCTGATCAACAACCGGCAGCAGGTAGGCAATTTTAATCAGCATCGAAGCCTCGCCCTTTTGAAAGAGATCCCGGCCTTTAGTCTTAATAACTGGCATCATATTCAGGTCAACCTGCCAGAGAAAACCGGGTTCATTGAGAGTGATTAACTGTTCTGCTTCTGGTTTAAACCATTCTTCCTGACCGGGCTCTAATTTCATCTTTCCGCTCTGCTTTAAATTAGCCGCCGAAATTTTATTCTTCCCAATGATGCCAGAGTTTCTGAGCCATTTATTAACCGGCTCCGGCAGAGCTTCCAGATCTTCTTCTTTAATTTTCTGATGATTAATATCTGCTGCTGCATTATTTGCGCTTAATCTTTCAAGCTCTGAATCAATCTGTTTATTAAACTCCCACTTTCCAATTAAAACTGCAGTAGTTCCTAAAATTATCAAAAGTAAAGCTGCAGTTGCCAGGCTCGGCCAGAATCCAAATTTAAAAATATTCATATTTCCTCCCTTATTTTTTTCTGATCCCACTAAAAACCAACTGAAAATGACTTTCTATTAATTCATTCTGCTTCTTCTGCTCCTCAACTCTCTCGATAATCATTCTGCTGATAAGGCCAAAGGTGGCTGTCCAGATGACTTTTGCTATATTTTCAGCTTTTCCACTTGAAAATTCACCCTGTTTTTGACCCTTTTTAAGTAAATCTATCAGAAGTTGCAGTGCTGACTGATTAGGGCGGAGATCTGTATTCAAAACCGCTGTAAATTGCAGAATATTTTTCTCCTCGCTAAGCATTACAGCTTGATAGTAATATTTATTTTCCAGAGCAGTGTTAATATAGTTTTTTAATTTAAAGCGAATTTCTTCTTCGACAGAATTGAAATTTGAGCGTCCACCCACAATAGATTTAATAATATCTTTATAACCTTCCTCAATTACAGCTTTGACAATCTCGGATTTGCTGTTGTAATACTGATAAATAGCAGCCGGAGAATAGCCCACCCTTTTTGCCAGCTTTCGAATTGAAAGAGCAGCCAGTCCATCTTTTTCGATAATTTCTTTTGCTGCTTTAATGATACTGTCTTTGATCAATTTATTCTTGGCATTCCTTAAATTTTCATTCATAATTTACTCCTTTCTCAGTATTTTATTTTACTGCAAAAATAGAAAAATGAACATTGTTTATAATATTAAACACTGTTTAGTTAAATTTATCACTATTCCTGCCGGGTGTCAAGTAGAAATTGCGACAAAAACCGACAGGTTCACGGTGCGTGCACATAAACAAACAAATACAAACACAAACGCACATATCTGTACATCGGCCGCGTAAAGTGATAAAATATTAAGAGGAGGTATTTCTATGAATAACAATGGTAAAAGTAAATTAGAGAAGACCGCCCGCGAAGGAGCTTTTGGTCCAACAGAGCTAAAAAAGGGAGAAAAAAATAGATTTTTAGGTGAGTTTGAGGAGCGAGTAATTGCTTATCTCTCGGAGAGCCAGATTAAGGAAAAGGCATTATATCCTGAAATCAAAGAAGCTCTGCAGAGTAAGGAAGCAAATAAACTGATTATAAGAGGCGATATTGATAAAAGTCTTATCTCAGATTATATAGAATGGGCCCGTGAGGCAGGGGTCAGTTTTAACAGAAAAAACTCTCCAGAATTCCGGGGAAATGTAGCGCTGGCAGTTGCTGGAAAAGATGCAGTTAAACAGCAGTTTGGCAAGATTCCTGATCGGGAAGAAAAGTTGCAAAAAAGGGGTTTATCTGATAACATTATAAAGAATGCAGGCTCTTTACTCTGCACTGATTGTTGGAAGGAATTAATGGAAAAAGCGCCGGAGGAAAAAGTTAATTATAAAAAGGCCGGCATATTTGATAAATTAACAGGTACAGGCTGTACAGGCTGCCAGAAAAAATAACCGTCATTATAATTATAAATGATGATTTTTAACGCGGCCTTTAAAGGCGTGATTTATTTAGAAAGGGGCTTTTAGAGGTGGACAAGTATATTATTGAAGGTTTAAATCCACTTAATGGAGAGATTAAAGTTGGGGGAGCAAAAAATGCGGCTTTACCGATTATAGCTGCATCATTACTTGCTGATTCTCAGGTTGTTTTAGAAGATATTCCGAAGCTTAGAGATGTAACAAATTTATGTAGTATTATTGAAGATATGGGTGCAAAAGTTAAAAGAGATCAGAACCGAATTGAAATTGATTCAAGCACAGTTTCCAAGACAGAGGCTGACCATGATCTGGCCAGAAAATTGCGTGCTTCTTATTATATTCTTGGTGTAATGCTCGCCAGGTCCGGTCATGCAAGAACTACTCTGCCTGGAGGCTGCAACATAGGTAATCGTCCGATCGACCTCCATCTTAAGGGCTTTAGGGCTCTGGGAGCAGAAGTTAATCTGGACCACGGGGTGGTAGATGTTAAGGCTGATCAGCTTAAAGGTGCTGAAATTTATCTGGATTATCCAAGTGTAGGAGCAACAATCAACATCATGATTGCTGCCAGCCGGGCTGAAGGAAAAACAGTGATCGAAAATGCTGCCCGGGAACCCGAAATTGTAGATCTGGCTAACTTTTTAACAGTTATGGGAGCTAATATTAAAGGTGTTGGTACAGATATTATTAAAATTGAGGGTGTGGATGAGATGCACGGGGTTGAACACCGCATCATCCCGGATAGGATTGAGGCCGGTACATATATGATAGCATCTGCTATTACCGGTGGAGATGTCTTTGTCCGCAATGTGCTGACAGAGCATGTGAAACCACTGATTGCTAAGATGCATGAGATGGGTATTTCTGTAGAAGAAGATATAGCAGGAGTCAGAGTCAAAGCTGGCAATAAATTAAAAGCTGTGGATGTTAAGACACTGCCTTATCCTGGTTTTCCTACAGATATGCAGTCTCAGATGATGGCTTTACTGACTCAGGCTGATGAGACAAGTTTAATTATCGAAACAGTCCGGGAAAATCGTTTTATGCATGTAGATGAGCTTAAGAGAATGGGAGCGGAAATTAAAATTGATGGACACAGTGCTCTCATCAAACCAGGCCGACTGACAGGTGCCGAAGTAAGGGCTACAGATCTGCGGGCAGGAGCTGCGCTTATTCTGGCCGGGCTGGCTGCTGAAGGTAAAACAGAAGTCAAAGATATCTACCATGTAGAACGAGGATATGAAAATATAGAAGAGAGGCTCCGGGGAGTTGGGGCTTCAATAAATAAAGTATCTGAGTAAATATAACCTGCCGCTGATATTTCAGCGGCTTTCTGTTTTGAAAATTAATTTTGCTTTTCAAAAAAATAGGGTGGTGAAAAAAATGATTACAACAGTAACATTAAATCCGGCGATTGACCGCGAATATTTTGTTGACAAAAATGAGGTTATGAAAAATCAGTTCATTTATAGTCATGAAGATTTAAAAGTTTATCCAGGTGGTAAGGGCCTGATCAGCGCTATTAACTTTAAAAATCTGGGTTATGGTGATGTGCAGAATATTGGTTTTGTTGGTGGTAAACAGGGATTGTTTTTTGAAAAAATGGTTCAAAAACATGACATTATCAGTAATTATATTTATACTGAGAGTGAAATTAGAAATAATGTTAAAATAATTGGTCGGGAACCGGCTACCTATACTCAGTACAATGACTATACATTTAAAGTGGAAAAGGAAGAAGTAGAAGAACTAATTATTCGCTTTAAGCGGTCAATTTCTGAAAGCGGCTGTATTTTAATGTCCGGTTCAGTACCTGAGGGTGTAGATTTTAATATTTATCAGCGGTTGATAAAAATTGCTAAAAAGAAAGGTAAACATGTATTTCTGCAGGCCAGCGGGGAAGCTCTAAAACTGGCTCTAAAATCAGAACCAGATATTGTTACTCCATATTTTAAGCACCATAAAACTATTCTGGACATGGAAATGAATGATAAAGAAGATTATCTAAGAGCAGGTAAAAAAATGCAGGAAATGGGTGCCAAAAGAGTTATGATACCTTTCCACTGTGACCGCCTTCTTTTTGATAAGGATGGCTCAGTTTATCAGCTTTCACCAAAAGGTTACTGTATAATTAACTGGCTGGGAGCAAGTGACGCCTATAATTCTGCTTATTTAGATTATGCCTTCAAAACTGATAAATTTGACTTTTTAGAGGCGAATCGGCGTGGAGGAGCAGCTGCTTTGTGGATCGCAGAAAATAAAGAAATTTATTTAGATGATCGCAAAAACTATAACAGCTGTCTGGATAGACTCGAAATCAATAAGCTGGAGGTGTAAAAAATGAGTAATGTAAAAGATTATATGGTGCGGACTATGAATTCAGTGACTCCTGATGACAGTATCCGCAAGGCGATAATTTTAATGTACAGATCAGAACAGTCTGTACTGCCGGTGGTGGATCATCAGAATCTTTTTGTGGGGACAATCTACAGCAACAATATTTTAAAGAACATAATTCCTGAGAGTTTTGGCTTTTTAGACAGCAGCCACCTTTTTTATGAAGTTAACGAAGCGGTGGAGAATCTAAAATATGTTAAAGACGAAAAAGTGGAAAAATATATGGCCCGCAATCGTGATGCTGTCAAAGAAAACAGTGATATGAAAAAGATCGCGGATATTATGCTGAATAATAAGGAGTCACTGCTATTTGTAATTAATGACGAGGGTTATTTGAGAGGCTTTATTGAAAGGTCCAATCTGCTGCATTATTTATTAGATGAAGCTGAGGGAGATGGAGAATAGTTGAGTCAGTATTATATTTGACTTAATAAGCTATTTAATAATTTTTATAATTTTATAAGAAAATAGTATAAAATGAGGTGTGATTAATGAATGAATTAATTAATTTCTCTGCACATGAGGTTGAAAATTGGCTTGTTTTTAATAATATTGCTGATAAAGAGCTGTATTTAATTTCTTTTTTCCTGTTATTTGCATTTTTAGTAGTATTACTGGCAAAAAAATATAGAATACCAATTGTTGTTGGTTATGTATTTTTGGGGATTTTACTGAGTCCGGATATTATTTCTATCTTTCCCAGGATAGATCAGGAAATGTCGAATATGTATACCTTTGTCCTGGCTAATTTAGATTATGTTACAAATATTGCCCTGGCTTTTATTGCCTTTACAATTGGTAGTGAGCTGTCAATAAAAACTATAAAAAGACTGGGTAAAAGCATCTTTTCGATTGCAATTATGGAATCTGCAGCTGCTTTTTTAGTAGTTACTGCAGCAGTATATATGATTGGTCGGCCGCTTTATATGGCCCTTTTATTTGGTGCAATAGCTTCGGCAACAGCACCGGCGGCTACAGTTATGGTTCTAAAAGAATATAATGCTGAAGGGCCACTGACTTCAACAATCATGGCTGTTGTAGGGCTTGATGATGCCTTCGCCTTAATTATTTTTTCTTTGATTAGTCCGATTGCTTATTCACAGTATAAGGGGGAAGGGGCAATTAACTTCTCAGAAGTTCTGGTTCTGCCTCTGATAGAAATTTTTGGTGCTATAATTTTGGGCCTGTTATTTGGTTATGCCGCCCAATATTTACTGATCAAATTTAACGAAAAAACCCGCAAAATACTGACCATAGTTACTACAATTACTTTGAGTTCTTCTGTTTCTATTTTCTTTGGTTTTTCAGCCCTGATAGCAAATATGTCTGTTGGCTTTGCTGTGCGTAACTTTGCCAAAAAGAATCTACAGATTTCAGAAGAAATAGACACATTGACAATTCCATTATATGCAATGTTTTTTATAATTGCAGGTACAGAAATTAGATTTTCAGAGATGGGTTCCCTTAGTTTTCTGCTGATAGCATTTATTTATTTAACTGCGCGTATCATCGGTAAGGTGGGGGGATCTACCCTGGCAGCTAGAATCTCCGGGGCCCCGGAAGCTGTTAAAAAATATATTGGTTTAGGACTTTTACCACAAAGTGGTGTAGCAATTGCCCTGGCTTATTCAGTCCAGCAGCAATATGCCCAGGATCCAGAAGTAGGGCTTTTAATCTTTAATACTCTACTGCTTACAGCAGCAATGACGGAAGTTTTTGGTCCTTTATTAACTAAATATGCTGTGGTAAACGCAGGTGAATCACAAATGGATACTAATCATCACTAAAAGTATTATCGCTTTTTAATTTTATTTTAAGATTGATAGTCTATAATGAGGTGTAAGAATGGAAAATAGTTTCGAATCAGCATTTGAGCTGCATAATTTGCAGGAGTGGTTTCATGTCTATGATCTGCAGACAAAGGAGATTTATTTATTAGCCTTCTTTTTGGTGCTGGCAATGCTGGCGATAATTGTTTCTAAAAAATATAACCTGCCGATTGTTGTAGGCTATGTATTATTTGGTATAGTAATCAGTCCGGATATTTTAAACTTAATTCCCTTTTTAGAAAGTGAATTTCACAGCTGGTATGAGTTCTTGATTATCAAACTGGATTATATAACTCAAATTGCACTGGCTTTTATTGTTTTCACGATCGGGAGTGAACTCTCGCTGAGAACATTCAGGCGGCTGGGAAAGAGTATTTATCTAATAACTATTCTGGAAGCTCTGGGAGGAGCTGTTATTTCAGCGCTGGCAGTTTATCTGGTTGGAGCTCCAATTTATATGGCACTTCTTTTAGGTGCTATTGCTGCAGCTTCCGCCCCGGCCTCAACGATTATGGTTTTAAAGGAATATAATGCTGAAGGGCCGCTGAGTTCAACTCTGATGGCGGTCGTTGGTCTGGATAATACTCTGGCTCTGATACTTTTTGCTCTAATTAGTCCGGTTGCAATGATGTTTATTGGAACGGGAGAAGCGCTGTCTTTTCAGCTTTTATTGACTCCTGTTGTAGAAATTTCAGCAGCTATTTTAATTGGTCTGGTAATTGGATATTTAACCCAGCATTATATCAGTATGGTTGATGATAAAACTAAAAAGGTAGTTGCAATGTTGACTTCAGTAGTTCTCAGTTCAGCACTCAGCCTGGTTTTTGGGCTGTCATCACTGATTGCTAACCTGGCACTTGGATTTGCCATTAGAAACTTTGCTGAAAAGAATCTGGAAATTTCAGAATATCTCGATACACTGACAATTCCACTGTATGCAATGTTTTTCATCTTTGCTGGTGCTGAAATTAGATTTTCACAGATGGGATCAACGGTTTTTTTAATTACAGCTCTGGTTTTTTTGATTTCCCGAATTATTGGTAAGTACGGGGGAGCAATTTTAGCAGGTCGTTTTTCAGATGCGGCTCCAGTAGTTAAAAAATATATTGGTCTCGGTTTGTTTCCACAGGGAGGGGTTGCCATTGCTCTTGCCTTTTCTGTCCAGAAACAGTTTACCCAGATTCCGGATGCATCGCTGATGATTTTTAACATGGTGATTCTGACAGCAGCATTGACTGAGATTTTTGGTCCTTTATTCACTAAGGAAGCGGTAATTAGATCGGGAGAAGCGGAGGAATAAATGATCAATTAAAACAGCAGGAATCATTGTCTTTTTAGAGAAATTATATTGTAGAGCGAATGTGTTTTAAAGTACTGTTATGTAAATGCTTATTCAATACAGACAGTGTTATTATAAGGAAGGAGTATGCTATTGAATCTTTTGAATAAATTTAGTAAGAAAATTGCGATTGACTTAGGAACGGCTACTGTTATTATTTACGAAAGTGACAAAGGGATAGTTCTGCAGGAACCATCTTTTGTGGCTATTGACTCCAAATCAAATAAAGTGATTGCAGTTGGAGAAGAAGCAAGGAGAATGCTTGGACGGACTCCAGCTAATATTGATGTTGTCAGACCATTAAAAGATGGTGTGATAGCAAATTTTGAGGTAGCGGAGATGATGCTCAAAAGCTTTTTGAAAAAAGTTGGAGTTAAGAGCAGGTTTATTAAACCACTAATTATGGTCTGTATTCCGGTAGGTGTGACAGGAGTAGAGAGTCGGGCAGTTCTTGAGGCAGCAGTACAGGTGGGTGCCCGTAAGGCATTTTTGATCGAAGAACCGGTGGCAGCTGCGATTGGAGCCGGCCTCAGAATCGAGAAAGCAGAAGGAAATATGGTTATTGATATAGGTGGGGGAACAACAGAAATAGCAGTTCTTTCACTTGGAGGAATAGTAGTTGGTGAGTCAATTAGAGTCGGTGGTGACAAATTTGATGAAGCTCTGGTACGCTATGTTCGAGAAAATTATAACTTAGTTATTGGAGAATCTACTGCCGAAGAGATTAAAATTAACATTGGTAGTGCAGATCCTAATTATTCTGCTAAATTTGAAGTCAAAGGAAGAGATCTGATGTCAGGTCTGCCCCGCCATATAGAGTTGTCAGCAGAAGAAACCAACAAAGCATTTAAGGAACTGCTGGATAATATTGCTCAGGCTGCCAGAAGGGTTCTGGAAAAAACTCCCCCAGAATTATCAGCTGATATAGTTGAAAAGGGAATTATCCTAACAGGTGGTGGCTCACTGCTTGAAGGCCTGGATAAGTTTATCAGCAGTCAGACAGAGGTTGGTGCTTTTGTAACTGATGATCCACTGGTTTGTGTGGCAGAAGGGACAGGTCAGGCTTTAAGCGAACTGGACAAGATATCCAATGTTTTAAGCACAGGTGAGCAGGGCATGTTATCGTAAAAGTAACTGGAGAGTGATTTAATTGAAAAAAAAGACAGCTAAAATTTTATTTCATATTTTAATAGTTCTTATTCTTATCAATACCCCAGTACTTGCAGCAGAAGAGATAATGCCTTTAGATGAAGTAAAAGCTGGAATGACAGGTTATGGAAAGACTGTTTTTTCTGGCAGTGAAATAGAAAAATTTGAAATTGAAATTATTGATGTATTGGATAACCGCAGTTTAGATGAAGATTTAATTTTAATTAAATTGACGGGGGATAAGGTAGAGGAATACGGAGGTATTGCTGCCGGAATGAGCGGCAGCCCTATCTATCTTGATGACCAACTAATTGGTGCCATTGGTTACGGCTGGAATAACAGTGACCACCGCTATGGTCTGGTTACCCCAATCGAGAGAATGTTAAAACTTCTGGATAATAATGAAGTTGAAAAAAGCAGTGGTAATATTAGTGATCTTGAGTTTGAGCTGGAAGAATTTAATCCAGGGGAGAATATTATTAGGTCAGAGAGTCCGATTATGGTCAGCGGTATTAATGGGAGAGCTTTAGAGAGGCTGGAAAAAAATCTGGCTGAATTAAATCTGGATGTGGTTCCAGGTTCCGGGATTGAAGAGGCAGATAAAAGTAACGCGAGGCCGGAACCAGGAGAGGCAATCGCAGTTCAGCTGGTAAGGGGAGATATAAGTGTCGCTTCTATTGGGACTTTGACTTATGTCGACCGGGGTCAGTTTTTGGCTTTTGGTCATCCGTTTACCAACCGGGGTGAGGTTAATTATCTTTTAAGTAGAGCTAACATTAATGCAGTAATTCCCAGCACAGAGCAGCCTTTTAAACTTGGATCACCATATAACAGGCTTTTAGGTTCTGTAACTCAGGACAGAGGTGCTGGAGTTGCCGGAAGAATAGACACTTATCCCAGAATTACCCCTCTGTACATTTCCATTTCTGAAAACGGCAGACTGCTTAAAGAAGTAAGTCTGCAGATTATAAATGATGAATATTTTTTCTCTTCGCTGGCTAATAGTGCAGCTTTACAGGCGGTTGACTCCGCGCTGGACAGGATTGGACCGGGTTCAGCTGAATCGAAACTTAAAATTATGGGAAGAGGCCTGCCACAGCTGCAGGTAGAATCAAGCAATATGTATTACAGCCAGAATGATATCGGCAGTATGGCCCTTTATGATTTTTCTCAGCTTTTAGATTTGATTTTAACCAATCCTTTTGAAGAGATCAATTTAATCGATATTCGACTGGAGCTGGACTTTAATAAAAGTGACAGTGTGGCTTTGATTCAGGAAGCAAAAGTTTTAAATGATGAGATTTATCCTGGAGATGAGCTGGATGTAGAAGTGACTTTACACCGCTATCGGAATGGAACTGAAACAAAGAACCTATCGCTGAAAGTGCCTGAAGATGTAGAACCAGGTATTGCTACTCTTTTTGTTGATGGCGGCTATACCGGTGAGGCAATGAGGCCGGATGAGACTTCAACACAGATGCAGAGTAGTGGAGGCTTAAATGAAGCAGAAATTTCTGGTCATAAAAGCTTTGAGTCAATGCTTAATTCATACCTGGATTCTCCTGACAATAATGATGTAATTTTACAGCTGTATCCTTCCTATGCCGCGCCTATCTACCAGGAGAGCAGTGATCAGGCTCCCAGACATGATTATGAGGAAGAAGCTGCTGCAGGAGATGCAGCAGAAACTAATCCAACAGAAAAAAGCCCGGAAGGGGCTGATGAATTAGAGAATCTGGATGAAGAGATCAAAGAACGTTATTCCACTGATTATGTTCTGGAGGGAAGTCTGAATCTTGATCTGGAAATTCTGGACCCGGCAAACAGGGACAGTTCAGAGGCAGGTGAAGGAAATTCTGCGGCAGAAGAAAAATCTGCAGGAGAAGTAAATAACAGAGAAAATCAGTAAAGATTAGATTTTACTGAGAGCTTTCTATGGAGGTTTTTAAATGGATAAGCAAATAAAATATCTTTTGGGGGTTTTAATCTTACTGCTTATTTCAGCCTATTTTTTAAGCCTGCTGAGTGGTCTGCCCCAATATTTTAAAGATGATATTATTGCTTTTCTGGAAGAGAGGTTTAATGGCGAAATTTCTTTCAGCTCTGTCTCTTTATGGCCTCTAAATCGAATTAGACTCAATCAGTTTGAATTTACTGCCGCTGATGGTAATTCTTTTAAAGCTGAAGCCCTGAATTTAGACTACAGTCTTAATTTCAGAGATGATGAACTAATAGAAATTGAGTTCATTGAACTTTTGAGAGCTGAAATCAAAGTCCAGGATCAGTTTGAGCAGTTAATTAATTTAAGTGATAATTCAGATGAGACTCAGAATTTGCAAACTGATCTGAATAATGCTGATTTTTTAGCTGAACTTAATTTACCTGATTTTCTGGAAGATTTAAAAGTTAATGTTAGAGATTCCAGTTTAAGTCTGAATTCTGAAACTATTGATCTGGAATTAACTAATCTGCAGCTTGGCCTGGCTGCAGAAGCAGGCAGTGTTTATAGCCTAAACATCACTACAGCTCTGCAGCTCAATCAACTGCAGCTGGCTGAGAGACAGAATATAAATAATTTTAGTTTAAGCAGCCTCGACCTGCAGTTTGACCGGAACAATTCCGAGGCAGAACTCTATTTTAATGCCAGAGATTTCAGCCTGGCGGAGATAGTAGATAATGCAGCTCTTTCTGATCTTAATTACCAGGGATTTAAGCTTGATCTGCAGAGCTTAAAAGGTCTCAGCTCAGCCAGAGGAGAGCTCAAATTTAAGGACTTCAGGCTGCAGAGTTATAAAGGACAGCTTGATCTTGAAAACTTAGAGCTTGCGAGCAGCTATAGTTCTCAAGCTGAAGCGGGAGAAAAAATAAATTTAACTGCTCCTGCCTTAAATATTAAGCTTGCAGGTCCTGAAATGAAACTTTCAATTGCTGAAAGTAGAATTTTTCTGGATCAAAATCCAGTTGATTTTAGTTTTAACTGGAATCAGACTCAGGATTATGAGCTGAAAGTGGCGGCTCAGGAATTTAACTTTGATTATAATTTTTTAAGTCCTTATTTAACTGAAGCTAATTTTGATTTTGACCTTCAGCTGGCTGCAGAGTCGAATCAGATTCAAACAGCCACCGCAGAAGTTTCAGCCTCCGAATTGAGCAGTGATTATTCTGATTTGCAGCGGGCTGAGCTTTCTTTAATGCTTGATCAAAAAGAGCTTTTTGTCAGAAAAGCAGAATTTATCACGGCAGAGGAAAATCGGCTTAATTTAAGAGGAAGCTATAATTTGGCCGAAAAAAACTATCTGTTGAGCGCTGAAGCAGAAGATTTTATTATTTCTGATGAGATACTTTCTCAGCTCAGTCAGCTAGAATACCTTAAAAATAATAATTACCTCAGTCAGATAGACAGAATAAAAGATAGAAATTTAAACTTTAGAATTGATACAGCTGGAATCTATAATGGAATCGAAGCTATTTCAGCAAATGGGGATTTTAATTTAGCTTTTAAAACAGCTGCTTCAAACTCAGATTTTGAAGTGGACAGTTCTTTCTGGTATACCGATAATAAGCTTTTTCTCAATTCTTTAAAAGTCAATTCTGATTTTGGTCGGCTAGATTTAATGGGAGAGCTGGATTTCGATACAGAATCAGTACAGCTTCGATATGCAGCTCAAAATCTGGAAGCTGATCTACTTAATGAGTTTACAGCTGATAATTCAGAACTTTTAAAGGAACTTGATTCTGATATAGACTATTTGGAGGGGTCAATTTCTAATTCTTTTAGCAGTCCATCAGCCAGCATTCATCTTAAAATGTCAGAGCTGAATTACGACAGTTACCAGCTTAGGGATTTAAACTTATCGGCAGCCTATGAAAATGATAATTTGAAAATCAATAATTTTCAGGCAGGGATTGCTCAGGCGGGAATTTCTGCTTCAGGTGAGATCAGAAAAATTTCCAGTCTGGATCAGGCGGAACTTGATCTCAAGCTCAACAGTCAGGATCTATACTTTCAGGATTTAGCGGATTTCAGTTCGCAAAATATTCCCTTAAACGGTGAAGTTCAGCTGCAGGCAGAAATTAAAGGCAGCCTGGCTGATTATGAACTTGATTTAAAATTTGCAGCCGGCAGCAGTATTCTGCAGTTAGATGGACAGGAGATCGAGTTTTCAAAGCTGGAAGCTGAAGTCAGCAGAACTAATGGTGATTTTATAGTTGAAAATTTAACTGCTGAGCAGCAGAATTTAAATCTTAAGGCAGCGGGCAGCTTTAACTTTGAAGAAGGTTTTGATATTGATTTAAGCCTCAGTGGTTTTGAAGCTGCAGATTATCTGACAAACTATCAGTATGCTGCTGATATTGAGGGCAGCCTCTCTCTGGAGGGACGGCTGAGTGGTGAGCTGGAAGCTCCGGTCTTTGATTTTCAGCTTGAATCTCAAAACTTGAGTTTTGCCGAGTTGGATCTGGAAATTGCTGATAATTCTCTCAGCTTTAGAGTTAATGAAAATAAAATTTTAATTGAGCGGTTTGATTTTACTGCTGATTCAGGCAGCTATAATTTAACCGGTCAAATATTTGATATAAATAGTAATTTAAAAAGTGATTTAAAGCTTGAATTGATCGAGGTTCCAGCCAGAGAGTTGACGCTTAAATTCGTTGATTTCTATCCTCTGGTCTCTGAGCTCATTTTTGTAGGAAATGTAGACTTTAATTCTCAGGGAACAGATTATCAGGCTGAGCTGGATCTAAGCGCCAGTTCGCAGTCAACTCAGGGAAGTCTAAATTTAAAAGGGACAGTTAATGATAATCTTGCTCTCGACTTTGAGGGTTCAGATATTGAAATTGATTTTAATTCCAGACAGTATGACTTTAATCTTAATTTAAAAAGTTTGGTTGATTTTAGTGGTACAGTAGAAGGAAGTATTAGTTCTCCGGTTCTCAGAGTAGATCATAACCTGCGGGAACTGAGTGTCAACAATAATCTGCTGGATGAGGTCAGAGGAGAAATTATAGTTGAGGGCAGCAGAAGGTTTTCAATCTCAGAAAGTATTAATTACCGCGGGGGAGGAACCCTAAACCTGGATGGAAGTTATTCACTGGTTGATCAGGAACTAAATCTGAGCACAAATCTGGAATCACTGCCGCTTGGTTTTCTGGTGTCTTTTCTGGGAGAAGGATATTCTGCTTCCGGTATAATTAATGGTTCTTTTAGAGCCGAAGGCAGTCTGGAATCTCCAACATTAAGTGGTGAGCTTGATCTGGAAGCTGAGACACTGGAGCTTGGACTTACAGACCCAATTGAAGATCTGGATTTAAAAGTTAATCTTCAGGACAGAAGTGCGGTTATTGATAATCTAAGCGGCCGTTTTGCTGAAGGTGATTTCAGGATTGAGGGAGCTTTAAATCTATCTGATCTGGAAAATGCCTGGGATTTATCACTGAGTGGTCAGAAGCTTTATTTTGAACAGGGTTCACTTGCAGGTGATTTTGACGCAGAGCTTAACTTTACCGGTCCCCTGGCTAATCCTCTACTTAAGGGGGATCTGCTCGTCTATGATTTTGTGATTGGAATCCCTTTTGAATGGCCAGAAAACGAGGTTGATCCCGATGCTTTTGTTCCAAAAATCAATCTGAACATCAGACCGGGTGAAAATGTCAGGGTTGAGGATGAAAATATGGAAATCCTGGTGGAAACAGGGAGCTTAAATCTTCAGTTTAACAATCAGCTTGAGGATCCACTGACAATGGAAGGCCGCCTGCGTAGTGAGGAAGGTACCTTTACTTATTACAATTCTCGCTTCAATCTGGTAAGCGCAGAAGCAGTCTTTACTCCGGTTGATGAGGGTGATATTCCAACTCTTAATGTTAATGCGGACACTTATGCTGGTGGAAACGAAATCAACATCAATTTAACCGGACCTGCAGATGATATGCGGATAAATTTAACTTCTGATTCTGATCTAACAGAAGAAGAGATTTTAAATCTGCTTTCTACCCGCGGCGCCCTGGGCTCTGCTATAATCGGGGGCGAGGATATAGGGATTCAAAATATTATCTGGCAGGAGCTAATGCGGATTGTCAACTCATTTCTGCAGCGGGGAGTAATTTCTGATCTAGAGTCAGATGTTGCTACGATTTTCTCCCTTGATAGAGCAGAAATTGATGCTTTTCAGTATGGTCTGGAGAGAGAATTTGCTATTTATTTAGGGAAAAATATTACAGATAAACTTTATTTAGAGTATGCAACGTTTTTTGATGAAGAAGGACGCCGGGGAGAAATATCTTTTCAATATAAATTGACAGAACCCACAGTTTTAAAGGGTACTTATTTTGGAGATGAGGAATATCAGATTAGTATAGAAACAGAAATTGAATTTTAGGAGGCAGAGAAATGAGAAAAGTTTTATTAACAGCATTTTTAATTTTGACTTTAACAGTTACTTTTGCCGGTTCAACTGCAGCTCAAAATATTCCAATTGATGAGATCACAAAAATTACAGTTGAAGGAAATGAGTATGTTAGTGATTTTGAAATTTTAAATGCAGTCAAAACTGAGGTTGGCGATCAGACTGACCAGGAAGCCCTGCGTTCAGATATGCAGTCGGTTTTTGATCTTGGTTATTTTTCTGATGTGAATATTGTTTTTGAAAATTTTGAGGGTGGTCTGAATGTGATTTTTGAAGTTGTAGAAAACCCTGTCTTAAGAGAAATTAAGATTTCAGGAAACGAAAATTTATATTCTGAGGCAGAAATCAAAGAAGCGCTTGGCCTCAAAGTGGAGACAGTTTTAAATGTAAAAAAGATGAATGAGAATTTAAAGTCTTTTCAGGAAAAGATGCAGGATGACGGCTACATTCTGGCCCGTTATAAGAATGTGAATATTTCTGAGGAAGGTGTGCTGACAGTTGAAATCAGCCCCGGATATCTTGATTCAGTAGAGATCAGTGGTAATACAAAAACTAAAGATGATGTTATCTTAAGAGAAATGCCAATAGAAGCAGGAGATATTGTTAACATAAAAAGAATTCAGCGGGGCTATCAGAATTTACACCGCCTCGAATTTTTCGAAAACATCAACCCTGAACTGCAGCGGGTAGACAGTGAGGATAATCTTGCTAAACTGGTAATTAATCTCGATGAAGCTAAGACAGGAAGGCTCAATTTTGGTGGAGGTTACAGTTCTACTGACGGCTGGCTTGGTTTTGTTGATGTTAGTGAGAAAAACCTTTTTGGTAACGGCCAGGATATTAGTGCTAAGTGGCAGTTTGGTGATACAACAACCTATTCTTTAAACTTTTATGAACCATATCTCTGGCAGAGTGATTTTTCATTCAATTTCAGCATTTATGACCGCGAAAGTGAAAGAACTAATTCTGAGGGAGCTGATTATACCAGAGAGAGCAGGGGTGGAAGTTTAACTTTTGGTCATCCACTGCCCAGAGACTGGAGAACTTCACTGAGATACAGAGTTCAGGATACAAAAGAATTCTGGAGTGATGACAGTGGAGTGATTTATGATAACAGCCTTCGCTCACTAACTCTTGGTTTCAGCAGAGATAGTTCTAATAATAGATTCCATCCCACCTCTGGCTCAATTAATAGATTTGAAATTGAGCATGCAGGAGATTTCATCGGAGGAGAAATGGACTTTACTAAATTCAACTGGGACAGCCGCCGCTACTTTTCCGGCTTTAAAAATCATGCCTGGGCAGTCCGGATGAAGCTCGGTCTGAGTGAACCCAGAACACCGCTTGAAGGAGAGGAATATGATCTTGGAGGTTCAGACAGCCTGCGCGGTTATGAGCGGAGTGATTTTGACTTTGAAGATCGGGCAAACAACAATCTTCTCTTATTCAACTTAGAATACAGAATTCCCTTTAATGAGAGTTTTACCGGGGTACTCTTTACAGATGCCGGTAATGTCTGGGAAGAAAGAGACAGTATTTCACTAAACGATTTAAATTATGGTTATGGACTTGGAGTTAGAATGAATACTCCTGTCGGCCAGCTTCGTTTGGACTACGGCTGGGATGAGGACCAGGATGGTCAGCTGCACTTCAGTATCGGAAATACATTTTAAAATACTTGAAGCAGGATAACTACTAAATATATACGTATAACAATCAATCTCGATAAAAGATAATAGATTCTACCTGGAGGAATTAGGAAATGAATTTGAGTGAGCGCAAGTTTCAACTGGCAGTTGTACTCTTACTGGCGGCCATTCTGGCTGCAGTACTTCTGCTTGGAATACTGACAGAAGATCAGGCCGTTGATAAAGTTGCCTATGTAAATCTGCAGCGGGTCTTTGAGGAACACCCGGCTCGAACAGCGGCCGAAGAAACTTTAAACAAAAAAGCTGCTGAATATCAGCAGCAGCTGGAAAATAAGGCTGAAGACCTTTCCGGGACTGAACAGAAAGAACTGCTGGCAAAATATCAAAAACAGCTGCAGAACCTGGAAGCTGAGCTTTTAAACTCCGTCACTGCAGAAGTTGAGGAATTAATTAAAATTACTGCTGAGGAGAAAAAGGTCAAATTTGTGCTGGAGTCAGAGCAGGTTCTGGCCGGGGGTTATAATCTAACTGATGATGTACTTAAGAAAATAAATGAAGAGTGGTAAGTAATTGATTTTTCAGCTTAAAGCAAATTAATACTTAAATAGAAAGGAGAAAGGCAAAATGGATAAATATGACTATCATTTTATCTCAATAAAATTTTTGACTGCTATTTTATTGGCTCTAATTTTTGCTTTTCTCCTTATTTATGTTTTTACCCCTCAAGAGCGGGAGGACTATCCGGTTTACAAGCTTGAGCGGCAGGAATTATTTTTTTCAGAGCTGAGCCAGATTTCTGCTTCTAGAACAACTGCAGCAGAGGAATCCCGACTCCAGGAAAAACTGGATTTTGAAGAGTCCCTAAGAGAGCGAAGTTTTGAGCTGATGAAGCAGAGTAAAAGCAGGATGCTGGCAGTGATCAGTGCCAATCATTTAGAAAAAATGAACGGTTTAAGGGAAGAAAAGATGCTTGCTTTAGAGGCTGAACAGAGAACTTTAAATCAGCGGGAGGAAAATCTCCTGCAGGAAAGAAGGCAGGAGCTGGAGGCTGAGCTTTCACAAAAACTTCAGCAGCTGCGGCAGGAAGTTAGAAATAAATATTCTGACTTTAATCAGCAAGAAATTCGGGCTAATTATTTGCGAATGATTAATCTCGAGCTGAAAATTGAATTTGTTGCCCGGACTGAAAGCGAAAAAGAAAAATATCGAAATGAGTTGGAAAAAGTCCGCTCAGAACAGCAGACTTTGATGGCCGAAAAAAATTCTCAGTTAAATGAAGATATTTCGACGCAAACCAGTGCTTTGATTATGGAATTCAACCAGCAGTATTCAGCTTACAGAGATCAGATCCGCAGCGAGCACCAGCAGCTGATTTCTGAGCAGAGGCAGGAAATTGAAGCTGAGCTGGCAGCAGCCAGGGAAGAAATAAAAGGTGATTTAGCTTCAGCAAGAGCAGAAAAATCTACAGAATTAGACGATTTAATCGAAAAGAGCAAAAAACTCTACTATTAATTCAGGAGGTTTATTTAGATGCATCATTATCGCAAGGCTACTGCAGTATTTATAATTGTGCTGACCTTAATGCTGCCTCTCTTTTTAGAAAAGAAAGAGGAAACGGCAGTTGTTAATTTAGATGAGGTGCTTACTGCCAGCAGACACTTACAGGAGCTCAGAAAAGAGAGTAGAGCTGAATCAGGGGAAGATGATTCTCTTCAGACAGTAGAAGCAGAAATAATGGAAATTTTGCGCCGAGAAGCAGAAAATCTGGCTGCAGAAAATAGTTACAGCAGTATTATAATTGATCAGGCAGTTTATCAGGGAGGAAAAAATGTCAGCCAGGAAATTGCTGATAAAATAGATAATAAATATAAATAATTATTTTTGTTTAAGGGGGATAAGATCAAATTGACAGCAGCAAAAAGTTATAAAGTCGAAGAAATAGCAGAAATTACAGATTCAGAAATCAAAGGTGATAAAGACTTAAGGATTAATAATGCTCGAGGAATAGAAGAGAGTGGAGGTAGCTCGGTTACCTTTGCTGATCAAAAAGAATATTTAGAACTGGCTTTAAAATCAGAGGCGGCAGTAATTGTCAGCAGCCAGCAGATATGTAAAGAGCTGGACTCAAATTTAAAAGAGAAAAAAACCTTTCTGCTGACTGATAATCCTAGGAGAGTTTATGCTCAGATCGCTGATCTTTTAACACCGCGACCCTATGAGAGTGGGGAAATTTCTGATAAGTCTGTGCTTGCTGATACAGTTAAACTGGCAGAAAATATTTCTATTCACCCCGGGGTTGTAATTGCTGAAAATGTGGAGATTGGTAAAAATACAGTCCTGGCACCAGGAGTGATTATAGGACCGGATGTAAAAATTGGGGCAAATTGTTTGCTGCATCCCGGAGTTATTATTGAAAGAGAAACGATAATTCAGGATGAAGTTATAATTCAATCCGGTGCTGTAATTGGTTCTGACGGCTTCGGTTTTGCTACAGACGAAAACGGCCACCACAAAATTCCCCAGCAGGGTAATGTAATTATCGAATCTGAGGTCGAGATTGGGGCCAATGTCACAATTGACAGAGGAGCCAGCGGACCAACAGTTATCAGGCGGGGAAGTAAACTTGATAACCTGATTCAGATTGGTCATAATGTTGAAATCGGAGAAGAATCACTGCTGGTAGCGCACTCTGCAGTCGCCGGAAGTACCAAACTGGGCCGCCGGGTAACTCTGGGGGGACAGGCTGGTGTTGTCGGCCACATCAAGCTGGCAGATAATACAACCGCTGCTGCCAGAGCAATGGTTACCTCACCGACAAATGAGGGAGATTTTATTTCTGGAGCTCCTGCCCAGATTCACCGGGAAGCTCTTAAGGAACAGGCCTATCTGAGGCGTCTGCCGAAATATATTGATAAAATAAAGAAATTAGAAAAGAGACTGGCGGAGCTGGAAAATAAATAATCCTTGAATTATAAAGTCAATAAATATATAATAAACTATTGAAAGGCTTTTAATGAAAGGATGACAGCTTTGTATATAGAAAATGGCAAGCAGAAGACATTAAATGAAGAGATTATAATCGAAGGAATTGCCCTCCATTCAGGTAAGGATGCAGAAATTAGACTAAAACCGGCAGCTGCAGGAACCGGAATAGTTTTCTTTCGCTCTGATTTGAAACAGCAGCTGAAGCTGAAGGCAGTTCCAGAGTCAGTAGTTAATCTGGTTAGAAATACAACCATCGGCAGTAGAGAAGTTAAAGAGGCTAAAATTAGTACTATAGAACATTTGATGGCTGCAGTCTGGGGCAGTGGAATTGACAATTTAGAAATTGAGGTTTCTGGACCAGAGATTCCAGTCATAGATGGAAGTGCCTATCCTTATTATCAAAAAATAATGAATGTCGGGCTGCAGGAACAGCAGGAGCAGCGGCAAATTTTTAAGGTCGAATCTCCAGTTTATGCCCGTCAGGATGATTCATATATTACTATTCTGCCCTATGATGGTTTTAAAATATCTTATACTCTCGATTATCAGCATCCTGTAATTGGAAGCAGTTATTTCGAATTTGATGCTGAAAAAATAGATTTTGCAGAAGAAATTGCCAGGGCCAGAACTTTTGGTTTTGCAGCCGAGGTGGAAAAGCTCCATGCTCAGGGGCTGGCACTGGGAGGCAGTCTGGACAATGCGGTTTTAATAGAAGAGGAAAAAACAGTTAACCCGCTCAGATTTGAGAACGAGTTTGTCAGACATAAAATTTTAGATGTTATTGGGGATATGTTTTTAAATGGTAGAATTATGGGGCATATAATAGCAGTCAAATCCGGTCACCGACTTCATGTCAGACTGGCAGAAAAGATTAGAGAAAAAATGCTTGAGGAGGAAAATTAATTTGAGTGAGATAAATGAAATTATTGATATTGGTGTAATCAGGTCAATTTTACCCCACCGTTATCCTTTATTATTAGTAGATAGAATTGAAGAAGTCCATAAAAAGGAATCAATTGTTGGGATTAAAAATGTAACAATCAACGAGGAGTTTTTCTTAGGTCACTACCCTGATCACCCAATTATGCCGGGTGTTCTGATAGTTGAGGCGATGGCCCAGGTAGCAGGAATTTTAATTTACTACAGTTTTGAAGATATGGAAGACAAGCTTCCTATTTTTACCAGTATTGATAAAGCTAAGTTTAGGACACCTGTTAAACCGGGTGACCAGTTAAGAATTAAGGTTGAAATTGTAAGACTGCGCAAAAGAGTTTCTAAAGTACGGGGAGAAGCTTATGTGGGCGATAATCTTGCTGCAGAAGCGGAAATGATGTTTACTTTTGAGGAGAAATAGATAGATAATTTTGGAAGGGGAATGATAGTCTTGGCAGCTGAAAAAAAAGGAAAGGTGCTCCACATGAGCAATATCCATGAAACAGCAATTGTTGCTCCAGGAGCTAAAATTGGGAAAAATGTTGAAATAGGGCCCTATGCCATCATCGGTGAAAATGTTGAAATCGGTGAGGGAACAGTAATTGGACCTCATGTGGTAGTTAAGGGCTGGACTCAGATTGGTAAAAATAATGAAATATTCCACGGGGCTTCTATAGGTTTTGAGCCCCAGGATTTAAAATTTGATGGAGAAAAGAGTTATCTTTTTATTGGAGACAATAACACCATCAGAGAAAATGTAACTATTCACCGGGGGACCGCCGATGGCGGAGGGGAGACAAGAATTGGAAATGATAATTTATTAATGGCCTACTGTCATGTAGCACATGACTGTCAGCTGGGCAGCCATATTGTAATGTCCAACGCGACAAACCTAGCAGGCCATGTAGCAATCGAAGATTATGCCGTAATTGCGGGGATGGTTGGGGTACATCAGTTTGTCCGCATTGGTAAGATGAGTATGGTTGGTGCCCATTCTAAGGTAGTTAAGGATGTACCTCCCTATATTTTAGTCGATGGTCATCCAGCAGGAGTCAACGGGATCAATGTCATTGGTTTAAGGCGCAATGGGGTCAGCCCCGAAATGCGCAGAGAAATAAAAAGAGCCTACAAAACTCTCTACCGCTCCAAGCTGAATATTGACGAGGCGATAGAAAAGATGGATCAGGAACTCGATGCCAGTGAGGAAATCGAGCATTTTCTGCGTTTTCTGCGCAATGCCAGCCGCGGAATCTGCCGGTAGGTGGCAGTAATGACTAAAAAAGCTCTAATCGCAGGCTGGGGTCAGCTGCCCCGCCTCTGGGCTGAAAGGGCTGCAGCTCAGGCTGAGGATTTTATTGTAATTAGAATTGCCGAAGAGATCACAGCTGAATTCTCTGATTTAGACTGTGCAGAATATACGGTTAATTTAACTCAGCTGGGAGAAATCCTGCAGCTTTTAGAAGATGAAGAAATCGAAGAGGCTATCTGGCTCGGTAAGATCCAGAAGGCACATCTTTTTAATAATTTTAATCCGGACCAGAAGCTAAAGCAGCTGCTTACTCAGCTGCCGGACTTAAATGATGACACAATTCTAATGGCTCTGGCCCTGGAATTTATAAATTCTGGTGTTAAAATCCTGCCCCAGACCTATCTTTTAGAAGATCAGCTGGCAGAGCCGGGAATTCTGGCTGGTGAAGTCGATTCTGAACTAAAAAGAGATTTGATTTTTGCCTTTGAGACAGCCTATAACCTCGGCCGTTTTGATATCGGTCAGACTGCTTTAGTTAAAGATGGGGCGGTTATGGCCCTGGAAGCAATCGAAGGAACAGATGAAGCAATTAAGCGGGCAGCTAAATTTGGAGGCCCGGGAGTTGTAATGGCTAAATGCAGCAAAAAAAATCAGGATATTCGTTTTGACCTGCCCACTGTTGGTTTAAAAACTTTAGAGAATTTAATTGAGGCAGAAGCAGGAGCTTTAATAATTGAGGCAGATAAAACATTTATTTTAAACAAAGAAGAATTCTGCCGCCGGGCAGCTGCAGAAGGAATTGTAATTGCTGCTGCGGAATATAATAAAGAGGAGTTAATTCTACCTTGGCAAAAATAATGGTTTCAGCAGGCGAAGTATCTGGTGATATGCACGCCGCTGCCGTCCTAAAAAAAGTAAAAGAAAAAAATGATAGCATTCAAATTTTTGGTATGGGCTCGAGTGCTCTCCGGGAAATAGGAGCGGAGATTTTAATCGACCCCACCAAAATCAGTACTATTGGTTATATAGAAGCTTTAAAAAATTTGAAAGAGCATTTTAAACATCTCAAAGAGATGAAAAAACTCCTGCGGGAGCGGAAGCCGGACCTGGTTTTTCTGGTTGATTATTCAGCCTTTAATATGAAGCTGGCCAAAGCCTGCAGTCAGGAAGGAATTAAAGCGGTCAATTATTTTCCGCCTTCAGCCTGGGTTTACAATAAGCGCCGGGCTGATAAAATGGCTTCCTATGGAACTCACATTGCAGCAGTTTTTCCAATGGAAAGAGATGTCTACCGAGAGGCTGGAGCAGAAGTTACTTTTGTCGGTCACCCGCTGGTAGATATTGTCGAAGTTGAAAAAACAGCAGCAGAAATTAAAAAAGATTTAAATTTAGATCAGCAGAAACAGGTGATTTCACTTTTTCCGGGCAGCCGCCGGGGAGAAATCGAGTCACTGCTGCCGGAGATGCTCCAGGCAGCCTGCAGAATAAAGGCAGAAAAACCGGAGATTGAATTTCTGCTGGCAGCTGCAGAAGGGATTGAGCTCGAGTATTTAAAATCATTTACCGAAAAGGTTGAGCTTGATTTAAAGATTATTCAAAAGAAGAATTACCAGCTGATGCAGATTTCCGAATTTATAATTTCTGCTTCGGGAACCACAACTCTGGAGGCTTCCATATTAAATACACCTCAGATAATCTGTTATCAGGCAGCTCTAACTACTTATCTGCTTGCTATATATCTTTTTAAAGTTCAATTTGTCGGCCTGCCTAATATTATTGCCGGAGCAGAAGTAGTGCCGGAGCTGCTGCAGAATGATTTTGAGGCAGAAAAAATTGCTGAACTTTCGTTGAACTGGCTGAATAATAAAGAAGAATTAAAAAAAATAAAAAAGGAACTGCAGACGGTACGCCACAAGCTTGGTGGTGGAGGTGCAGTGAAAAAAACAGCAGATTTACTGCTTAGAGAAGGAGGGCTAAAAAATCGTGGATAGAAAGAGTATTTTTTTAGCGCTCTTTATTTTTATTATTATCATTTTTTCTCTTTATTTTAGTCTGGAAAAAAATCCAATTATTCCACCTGAACCGCCTGCCGAAAATCAGGCGCTGCCCGAGGAGGAACTGGAAGAGGTAAATTTTAGTATTTTTAATAACCAGCAGCAGCACGAACTAAAGTTAGAGAGTGAAAATCTTAAAAATTATAAAGAGAATCAACGAATGGAGTTAAAACCGGTTGAGGCAGAAGTCTATTCTCTCAATGATGACCAACTGTTATATACTCTCAAAGGGGATTTTGCTATTTATTACAGCAGTAAAAATTATCTTGAGATTCGCGGTAATGTAGTTATCGAGAGTGATCGTTATTATATTGAAGCTGAGGAACTTGATTATTATTTAGATCGTAATTTTTTGGAAGGGCGAGGTTCGGTTGAGATTAAAGGCAGTGAATTTCAATCTACCGCCAGCAGTTTTAGCTCAGATCTTAATTTAAAAGATTTAAAACTCAGAGGAGATAATAAACAGGCTGCAGTTGATTTTTCAGATCTGACAGCGGAGTAGTGGGATTAATTTAATGATTATTTTAATTGAGGAGCAATTATGATGCAGAAAAAAATTTTATTTTTTTTATTAATATTTATCCTGGCGCTGACAGCTAATGCAGCTGCAGTCAGGGAATTGAACGGAGATAATCTTGACCTGGAACAGAC
>Ga0182238_1000088_pt1 | contig 32927 bp, 36 predicted proteins | sample hydfrates6_PW_90_FD_132439 | JGI IMG/M metagenome (GOLD analysis project Ga0182238, IMG submission 132439) | Subsurface microbial communities from deep shales in Texas, USA - hydraulic fracturing test 6_PW_90 | ecosystem: Environmental > Aquatic > Deep subsurface > Shale gas/oil reservoir >... | reverse complement strand
TGAACTCTGCTAACGAAGTCCGTCAGCCAAGACGCACAGGACTATAATCCCGTCAGCGGGGTTGCAGCTTGGACGCGAGCAGTGCGACCGCATGAACCCGGCAGCTGCAACCCCGCTGACAACCCAGGGATTCCAAAGGGGGCCCGCCCCTTTGGCGGGGTGCAGGGGCAGCGCCCCTGCCCGTCGGAGACAAAGGCGGACGCATTCCTCTTCCAATTTGTAAAAAGCATTGATTGGCGAATCAACTCTTGCTAGGTTCTTTTTTGACCGTAGGGGTGCCCTGTTGTGGGCTGAGAGTCGCATGATCGACAACCCTTGGAACCTGACCCGGCTTGTACCGGCGGAGGAAACGGCATTGCGAAGCGCATTCCTTCTGTGTTCCACCTGCGGGTGGAATTTTTTTTGCCTTTTTTCCGCCCATTTCTTTGAACCTGAAGAATTGGGAGTATTTCATGACACAACTGGAGATTGCCCGTTCCGGTAAGGTCTCGGACGCTTTGGCGTTTGTTGCCGAGCGGGAGGGATTGGATGTGGAGGCGCTTCGGCGTTCGATGGCTGCGGGGCGGGTGAGTATTCCGCATAACCCGTTGCATGAGAAGAGTGAGTTACGTGGCGTGGGCGAGGGGTTGAGCGTCAAGGTGAACGCAAACATCGGCGCGAGCCCGGACCATGAGGATCCGGAGCAGGAGCTGTTGAAGCTTCGTGCGGCGCTGGATGCAGGTGCTGACGCGGTGATGGACCTTTCCATCGCCGGTGAGCTGGGCAACCTGCGGCGGCAGACGCTGGAGCACTGTCCTGTTCCGGTGGGGACGGTTCCCATCTATCAGGCTGCTGCGGACGTGACGGCTCGTGGCGGCGGCATCGTTGACATGACCATCGACGACCTGCTTCGAGTGGTTGAGGATCAGGCTCGTGAAGGTGTGGATTTCATGACCTTGCACACCGGGTTCACGCTGGGTGCTTTGGAGCGCATGAAGAAGGAAGGGCGTATTCTGGACATCGTCAGCCGCGGCGGGTCGTTCCTTGCTTGCTGGATGGTGGCGAACGGGGCGGAGAATCCGTTGTATACGCATTTCGACAGGGTTCTGGAGATCGCTCGTGAGTACGACGTCACCCTGAGTCTGGGCGACGCGTGTCGGCCCGGCTGCCTTGCGGATGCGACGGACCGGACGCAGATTCATGAACTGATCACCCTTGGCGAGCAGACACAACAGGCGTGGGATGCGGGCGTGCAGATCATCATTGAGGGGCCCGGGCATGTACCCATGAACCAGATCCGCGCCAACATGGAGCTTCAGAAGCGGCTTTGCCACAATGCTCCCTTCTATGTGCTGGGGCCGCTGGTCACGGATGTGGCTGCCGGGCGAGACCATGTGGCCTGCGCCATCGGCGGGGCGATTGCCGCGTGGTCCGGCGCTGACTTCCTCTGCTACGTCACGCCGAGCGAACACCTCGCCCTGCCTGGACCGGACGATGTGTACGAAGGCGTGGCCGTCACGCGCATCGCAGCCCACGCGGCGGATATCGCGCGCGGCAATGAGCAGGCGGTGCAGCGCGATCGTGAAATGGCCAAGGCCCGTGCGGACATGGACTGGGAAGGCATGTACCGCCTTTGCCTTGATCCGGTCACCGCCCGCAGGATCCGCGACAGCCGCAGCCCCGAGGACGAGGACGTGTGCACCATGTGCGGCAAGTTCTGCGCGGTGAAACAGCTCAAGGAACACCTCGGCTCATAGCCTTCACCCCCGTTTCTCCTGAAACGGTCTTTCATCGGCACTTCGGCAGGGAGTCGTCCACGGACGGCTCCCTGAATTATTCCAGCAAAACGTAAAAAAACATATTTCCGCACTTCACATAGGACATTTTAGGGCTTATATCTCGCCCATGCCGTTTCCCAAAGACCTCCCGCTTGAGGACGTATTTTCGTCCATCGCCGACGGCCTCTTCACGGTGGATGCCGACTGGAACATCACCTACTTCAACGAGGCCGCCGAACGCATAACGGGCGTTCCCGCCGCAGAGGCAATGGGCAACAAGTGCTGGGATGTTCTCCACTCAAGCCTCTGCGACGGGGACTGCGCTCTTGAATCGTGCCTTGCTCATGGCGGAAGGATCACCAACAAGTCCATCTTCATCATCCGCCCCGACGGGGAGAAACGGCCGGTTTCCATTTCGGCTGCCCCGCTCCGCAACGCCGAAGGCGAGGTCATCGGCGGGGTTGAGACCTTCCGGGATCTGACGGAGATCCACGCCATCCGGCGTGAAATGCGCGAGTCCTATTTCTTTGAAAGCATCGTGGGCAAGAGCGAAGCGCTGGACCGCATCTTCGGCATCCTGCCGCAGATCGCCAGAAGCGAATCCACCGTGCTGCTGCTTGGCGAATCCGGCACCGGCAAGGAGCTTTTCGCACAGGCCATCCACCAGCTCAGCGGTCGCAAGGAAGGCCCTTTCGTCCCAGTGAACTGCGGCGCACTGCCCGAGACGCTGCTCGAATCCGAACTGTTCGGCTACAAGGCGGGCGCCTTCACGGATGCCCGACGCGACAAGCCCGGCCGTTTCGAGACCGCACGCGGCGGCACCATCTTTCTGGACGAAGTGGGCGACATGCCCGGCAAGCTTCAGGTCAAACTGCTGCGCGTGCTGCAGGAGAAGACCTTCGAACCGCTGGGCGGCGTCACACCGGTGAGCTCCGACGCCCGCGTCATCGCCGCCACCAACCGCGACCTCGACCTGCTGGTCAAGGAGGGAGGGTTTCGGCAGGACCTGTTCTACCGGCTGAACGTGGTCACGCTGCGCCTGCCGCCGCTTCGGGAGCGCCGCGCGGACATCCCCCTGCTCGCCGACCACTTCGTGAAGCACTTCAACGCGGTGCAGGGCAAAAACGTCGAGGGGCTTTCGGAAGACGTCATGAGCATCCTCATGCGCCACGAGTTTCCCGGCAACGTGCGCGAGCTGGAAAATATCATGGAATTCGCTTTCATCCTCTGCTCGTCCGGCTTCATTCAGGTGGAGCACCTTCCGGAACACCTTCGTCCCGAAGAAAAGACGCCCTCCGGCTCCATGCCCATGGGAACGCTTGAGGAGATCAAGTGCATTGCGGTCAAGGCCGCGCTGGAACGAAACGGGGGCAAGCGCATGGTCACATGTCGCGAGCTGGACATTTCAAAGGATACCCTGCGCCGCATGCTCGCCCGTTGCGACAACGCGGACTGACCGGGCGCAGAGTTCGCCCACCCCTCCCCGTCGAGGCATTATTTTCGCCTCCCTCCTTTTTGCCAAACCCCACAAATGTCTAGAATAAAAAACATTTAAAACATGGTACAGCCTATGCTTATGCAGCAGCGTGAGTGAAAAGGAAACCAAGCTTCTCTGCCTTGCCTGTTACGGCGACCGGCTCGCGTCGGTCTTTGAAAACGCGCCCGAGTTGCGCCTCTTCACGGCGGAGAACGGTACATATAGCCCCGCAGGCCATTTATCCCTTCCCTCAAAGGACCCAACGGACAGGACATCCGCCATTTTGGCCTGCGGGGTGACGCATCTGCTCTGCGGAGCCATGTGCGGTCGCACCAGAAACCTTCTCGACGCTTCCGGGGTTGACGTCCTCTCCTGGCATAGAGGGAGCGTCGAGGAGGTTCTGGATGCCTTCCGCAACGACACACTGCATAACCTTGCCCTGCCCGGATGCCGCAACAGGCCCGGAACGGCCATGTGCCGGGGCCGCTCCCGAGCGGGCAAAGGAAGGAGGAACCAGTCATGAAGATAGCCATCAGCAGTTCCGGGCCCGGCCTGGAAAGCGCCCTCGACTCCCGCTTCGGCCGCGCGGCCGGATTCGTGGTCTACGACACGGACAGTGGCGCGAACGAGTATGTGGACAACACCCAGAACCTCAATGCGGCTCAGGGCGCCGGCATCCAGTCCGCCCAGAACGTGGCGGACACGGGCGCTCAGGTCGTCATCACCGGCCATGTGGGTCCCAAGGCCTTCCGTGCGCTGGATCACGCGGGCATCAAGATATGCCTCGCCACCGAAGGCTGCGTGGGCGATGCGGTTCAGGCCTTCAGCGAAGGCTCCATCAAGCCCGTGGACGGCCCGGACAAGGACGGCCACTGGTAACCACACGGCACCTCGACGCGTTGACATCCGCCCACGAATGTCTATGTGAAGAATTCCGAACAGCGTATTCGGAAATACATACCTCAGGAGAACCACAATGAGTGAAGCCTGCAACAGCTGCAGTTCCGCCACCGCTGGCGGCGGCTGCTCCTCCGGCGGATGCGCCGAAGGTCCCGAAGATCTCAAACTCAAGACCACCCTCTCGCGCATCAAGCACAAGATAGTCGTCATGTCCGGCAAAGGCGGCGTGGGCAAGTCCACCGTCGCCACCAACATCGCCGTGGCCCTGTCGCTGGCGGGCAAGAAAGTCGGCCTGCTGGACGTTGACGTCCACGGCCCCAGCATTCCCCGCCTGCTTTCGCTCGAAGGGCAGCAGCCCCACATCGGCGACCAGGTCATCGAGCCCATCTCCTGGACCAAGAATCTCTGGGTCATGTCCCTCGGGTTCATGCTGCCCAGCAAGGCTGACGCCGTCATCTGGCGCGGCCCGGTGAAGATCGGCCTGATCAAGCAGTTCGTGCAGGACGTGGCCTGGGGCGACCTCGACTACCTCATCGTGGATTGCCCTCCGGGCACTGGCGACGAGCCGCTCTCCGCCCTGCAGACGCTTGGCCGCGACGCCAACGCCGTCATCGTGACCACCCCGCAGGGCGTGGCCGTGGACGACGTTCGACGTTCCGTGACCTTCGCCCGCCAGGTGGGCAACCCCATCCTCGGACTGGTGGAGAACATGAGCGGATTCGCCTGCCCCGACTGCGGCAGCGTACACAACATCTTCAATTCCGGCGGCGGCGAGGAACTCTCCAAGGAAATGGGCATCCAGTTCCTCGGGCGCATTCCCCTCGATCCCGAAGTGGGCCGCTCCGCCGACGAAGGATACCCCCTGCTCAAGGTAGACCATGATTCTCCCACCGCGCAGGCAATGAACAGCATCATCAAGCCCATGCTCGACCTGGGCGACAGTCTTCAGGAAAACAGCCAGCTGCCCAAGGTTGAAGAGCTGCGCGACGAGCACGGTCGCATCCGCATCGCCATTCCCGTGGCTGCGGGCAGGCTCGCCCAGCACTTTGGCCATTGCGAGCAGTTCGCCATGGTGGACGTCGATGCTCACACCGGCAGTATCATCTCCACCACCATGGAGACACCGCCCCCGCACGAACCCGGCGTCATCCCGCGCTGGGTGGCCGAACAGAAGGCCAACCTCGTGCTGGCAGGCGGCATGGGCGCCAAGGCGCAGACCCTGTTCACCGATGCCGGAGTGCGCGTCGTCACGGGCTGCCCCGCGGAAAACCCGGATGAACTGGTGAACAAGTTCATGGCCGGAGCACTGGTCACCGGCGACAACGCCTGCGATCACTAGGAGGCCCAGCCTCCGGGCGCCATAGCGGCGCAGGCGGTTGACAATACCGCGGCCCCGGCGGGCCGTGCTACCGACACCTCCTCTCACCCCGGGTCTCCCGACGGAGACCGAGGCTGGACAGAAGAAGGCCCCCGCATCGGACAATGCGGGGGCCTTCGCTGTATCGAATATGTTTCGGCTAGGCTCCGGAATCTACCCCGGCCTCGCTGAACGTTGCCATTTCGTTAAATATGTCGCAGGCGGAGCGCAACAGAAAGAATGCGCAGGCAGCGCCGGTTCCTTCGCCGAGGCGGAAGCCGAGATGCAGCAGCGGTTCCTGCTCCAGCTTGGCGGTGACGGCCTCGTGTCCCGGCTCCGCGGATGCATGACTGACAAAGCAATACTCCGAGACCAGCGGGCAGATGGCCCGCGCAGCGCAGTACGCCGCCGTGGATATGAAGCCGTCCACGCACACCACCTGACGGTTGCGGGCCCCGCCGAGGATCAACCCGGCCAGCGCGGCAATCTCGAACCCGCCAAGCGCGGCGAGCACGGCCAGCGGATCGCCGGATTCCACGATCTTTCGATTGGCTTCAAGCCCCCTGCGAATGACGTTGATCTTGTTGCGGACGCCATCCCGGTCCAGTCCGGTTCCCGGCCCCGTGATTTCCTCGGGGTCAAAGCCCAGATAGGCGCAGTAAAGGGCGGTGGACGGCGTGGTATTGGAAATGCCCATGTCACCGGTGCCAAGCGTGCGGATTCCTGCCACGTGCGCTTCGTCAGCCAGCCTGACGCCCAGCAACAGCGCTTCGAGACACTGCTCCCTCGTCATGGCCGGACCTTCGGCGAGACTGGCGGTTCCCGGCGCGACCTTGGCCTGAATCAGATTGGGGTGCGCCTCGTATTCACCACCGCACGAACCGGCGTCCACAACGTACAGCTCGGCTCCGACGGTCCGGGCCAGCACGTTGATTCCGGCACCGCCGTTCAGGAAATTCGCCACCATCTGACGGGTGACTTCCTGCGGAAACAGGCTGACGCCCTCCGCGGTTACCCCATGGTCTCCGGCTATCGTATAAATTCTGGCGGGGTCCGCCTTCACGGCATCCGGGCCTTCCTGAATCATATATATGCGTCTAGCAAAGTCCTCCAGACGTCCGAGACTTCCCTTGGGTTTGGTCAGATCGTCCAGCCGGGCCTGTGCCGCGACTCCCAATGCCGCATCAAGAGGCCGGACAGCCTCAGCGACAGCTTCGAGCTTGCGTTCCATATTCCTTCTCCTTGTGGCTCAGGCTTTTACACCCGTACTTTTCGGATTGCAAACATGCCGGGAAGTTGCGACCGCCCCCCGTTGGTGCTATCTCATGCCGAGGGAGCAAGAATGGGCAAGGAACTCTGCGTCATACACGCCAACTGTCAGGGCGAACCGCTACTGAAACGGCTGAACCGCAGCCCGGATTTCGCGCAACGCTTCGAGACGCGGATCGTCACCAATTACACCCGCGAGCCCATGCCCGACGGGTTGCTGGAACACGCTTCCCTGTTCCTCTATCAATATCTGGGAGACCAGTGGGGGCCGCTGGCGTCGCAGGCCCTCCTGAAGCGGCTGGCCGACAACGCACGGAGCCTGTGCATCCCGAACATGTTCTTCCTGGGATACTGGCCCATGTGGTCCGGCGCGCCGGGATTCGACTACCGTGACAGGCGGCTCGACCAACTGCTTGACGCGGGCATCCCGGACGAACAGATTCTCACCCTGTACCTACGCTCGCATCCCGCCAAGCACTTCGGCCTCAACGACCTGCTCGAAGAAACTTTTCGCCGTGAGCAAGCTCGCGAAGCAGTGACGCCGATCAAATACCTCGGCCACATCCGCGAACACTGGCGCACAAGGCGGCTGTTCAACACCGTGAACCATCCCGGAGCCGAACTCATGGATCTTTCGGCCTGCGGCATTCTGGATCACCTTGCAATGACCCGCCCCACCGAAGCGGCACTGGACCAGTGCGGCGACCCGTTCCCCGAATTCCAGCAGCCGATTCATCCGCTCGTGGCCGAGCACTTTGGACTGGCCTTCACCAATGCGGAAACGCTTTACGAGGTCTACGGGCAGAAAATGACTTTTGCGCACTACGTGGCCCATTACATCGACTGCCGCCGAAACGGCATCGACGATTTCATCTCCTACCTGCGAGCGAGGGCCGCCAATGAGCAAGCCTAAAGTCGCATGGGTCGGCGGCATCTATTTCCGCGATGACTTCGCCCGACAGGGCTTCGACGTGCGCACCGTCAACTTCTCCGGTCCCAGAGCCCTGAATTGGAATGAACTCTGCGAGGCCGCGGACTGCGAACCGGAGGTGGTCATCTACACCGACCGCTCGCTACCGCCGCCGCTCGTTGGCATCGAATCCTTCCCTTGCCTCAGCGTCTTCTACTGCATCGACTCGCACATTCACGAGTGGTACCCGCTTTACGCGCAGGGGTTCGACCTCTGCGCCGTGAGTCTTCGCGACCACATGTCACGCTTTCGACTGCGGCTGGACGAGCGGGCCGTCTTCTGGCTGCCGCCCTACCCCATTCGCGACGAGCACGCGCCAGTCGAGCAGCCGGAACGACTGTGGCCGCTGTTGTTCGCTGGCACGGTCGATCCTGAGACCACGCCGGAACGCAAGGTCTTTCTGGACAGGATAAAAGAGCTGATGCCGGAGCTTGAGGTTCGCAGCGGCGAGTTCGAAACGCTCTTCCCGCAGGCAGAGATCGTGTTGAACATCGCCGAGCGCGGCGACCTTAATTTTCGTGTCTTCGAGGCGCTGGCCACAGGAGCATGCCTCCTGACACCGGAGGTGGGACACGGACAAAGCGAGTTGTTCGAGGACGGCAGGCACCTTTTCACCTATCCCCTGAACGACCCGGAAGCGGCCGCTGAAAAGGCCAGAGAACTGCTCACGCACCCGGAGCGGATGCGTACGGCACGCCGCGAGGGGCTGGCGGCAATCGACGCACGACACCGCAGGAGCCACCGGGCCGAGCAGCTTGCCAAGACTGTCCGAAAAGCACTCTCGTACTCCCCGGTTCAGCAAAGACTCCGAGAAGTACCGGCCATCCACGAGCGGTTTCTCAGGCTCGTCTATCTGCACTGGGCACAAGCGGAGCGCGGCAGCGAGCTGGGTGCCCGCTACCTCGCCGCCGGCCGGAGTGCTCCGGCAAGGTCCTGAACGAGATCAGGATTTCTTGTATTCGGGATCTTCGAGGAGGTCGCGTCCGGAAGCGGCGTTTCTCGCCAGTTCGTCGCAGCGCTCGTTCTCCGGGTGCCCGCTGTGGCCCTTGACCCAGCGGAAGTCCACGGAGTGCTTTTCCAGAAGCGGCATGAGACGCCGCCACATGTCCTGATTCTTTACCGGCTTTTTCGCGGCCGTTTTCCAGCCGTTTCTCTGCCAGTTGGCGAGCCACTTCTTGGTGATGGCCTGCTGCACGTATTTGGAGTCGGTATACAGCTCCACTTCGCAGGCCCGGGTAAGACTTTCCAGACTCTCGATGACCGCAAGCAGTTCCATGCGGTTGTTGGTGGTCAGCCTGTAGCCCTGAGAAAGTTCCTTGGTCGTGTCGCCGTACTTGAGCACGGCACCGTATCCGCCCCGTCCCGGATTGCCGAGACAGGAGCCGTCGGTGAATATGGTCACCCGGGTCATGAATTTCCTTGTTGGGACTCAAGGGCGCTCAGTCGCGACCAGATCATGGTCAGCACGATCTTGAGTTCGCGAGGCCAGTCGCCCCGTTTGAATGATTGCATGAAATCGTCAGTGAGTGTGGCGGTGAACTCATCCCCCAACGCAGCCCGCAACAGCGGCGGGAAGCGCAGTATCACCTCCCCAGCTTCGGGAGCGAGGCCGAAGAACATGGTCTTGGGGCCAACCTCCGGAACCAGTGCCTGCCCCTTGTAGATGGTGACCTTCATGTTGACGCCATAGGTCTCACGCATACTGGTGATGAATCCCTTGAGGAATTCCATGTCGGTCTGGGTCAGGGTCTCGGTCTGGTCGTTCACGGCCTGCCGAGTCTGGATGCGGTCCAGCACGTTCTTGTTGTTCTGCATGAAGGCCCAGGCCACCGCGGCAATTACGCCAAGAAGCGCGATGGTGCGTATCATGCGCTCCGCCTTGGAACGCCCCTTGGGCTTGGGTATTTCAAGTCGCACTGCCTGTTCCTCCGGTCCTTGCGCGCTCAGGGCGCATTGAGCGTTTCCGCCGCCAGCCGTGCATACGTACCGTCCGCCTTGATTTCCCGCAAGGTTTTCGTCAGGAGCGCCAACATATCCCGGTGCGCTTCATGGATGTAAATATACATAGGAACCATCTTGTATGGCGGTTTCATCTCGTGCGCGTGAATGTTGTTCTTCCGCAGAAGGAATCGACCGGCATTGCGCTCGTAGAGAGCCACGTCAACACGCTTGTGAACCAACATGCGAAGTAGTTGTTCCGGCTTGTTGGCGTAACGGTGCATTGTCTCGGGCTGCAGGATACGCTCGTAGATCTTCCACCCCCGTAAAAGCCCCACCGGAAGATGATTGAAAGTATTCCAGTCAATTCGGGTAGGACACCCCTCTCTGGCAAATGCCACAAAGGCATACTCCACCACGGGCTCGGGAATCATGACGAGGTTGGGGTACTGCTTTTCAATTCCGATGATTCGAGGCAATTCCATGTCCACAAGCCCTTGATTGGCAGACATCAAAGCCCGTGCTGCTGGCTGGCGGACTATCGTGAATGGAGTCCCGACACGGATGAAGAGTTCCTTCAGCAACCTGTCGAGAAAACCGTCTTCGTCACGGGTTGAGTAAGGCGGCTTGATGGACGTCCCCACTTTGAGGGCGGTCTGCTCGGCACAAAGATTCCCCGGCATCAGCAGAAGGGCCAATAGCCCTAATACGATAAGGAATTTTGCAACCATATAATTTGATACAATTCACACCGTCTTTACGCAAGCCTACAAAAAAGGCCCGCTCCTGGGAGCGGGCCTTTTATAGGTGACGGTAGCCGAGGTTATGCAGCTTCCTCCGCGGGAGTGCATTCGCATTTGTCCTCGGTGGAGCAACCGCAGGGCAGCGCCTGAGAGTGGCCCATGTCTTCCTTCACGCTGGTGGCGATCTTGAAGAGCACGGTCACGACCAGTGCGCCTACGGCATAGATCATGGCGGAAATCATCAGCTCCTTGCCGGTGGGCCAGTAGGGAGTGATGGTACCGAACGGAGTCGGGTTAAAACCGCCGATGAGCAGGCCAAGGCCCTTGTCGAGCCAGGTGGCGATGATCAGGATGCCGAGTGCCCACGGCAGAATCTTCTGGTTTTTGCGCAGCTTCGGCGGAATCAGCAGAGCCAGTGAAGCAGCGGCAAAAATGATGAAGGTCCACATGAACGGAACCAGCTCGTGGTGTCCGTGCTCACCTGCGAAGAGGTAGGTGATGGAGTGGGTGTGTCCCGGCAGCTGGGAGTAGTATGCGGTGAAGATTTCCAGCAGGAAGAAGAACATGTTCACGACCATCGCATAAGTGATGATGGTGGTGAGGGTGTGCAGTGCCTTCTTCGGCATCTGGAAGTTGGTGAACTTCTCCGTAAGCTTCATGACCAGCAGCAGGATGGCCGGTCCGGAGCAGAACGCGCTCGCCAGGAAGCGGGCGGCCAGAATGGCGGTGAGCCAGTAGTGGCGACCGGGCAGACCCTGGTACAGGAACGCGGTGACGGTGTGGATGGAGAACGCCCATACGATCGAGATGATGATGAACGGCTTGACCCACTTGGGGTGCGGAAGACGCATACGGTCATGCTCCAGGCAGACCCAACCGCAAAGGATGTTCAGGAACAGGTAACCGTTGATGACGATCATGTCCCAGAACAGGATGGAGTTCGGGGTCGGGTGGAAGATGACGTTGAGCATCCGCTGCGGCTGACCAATGTCGACCACGATGAACAGCAGGCACATGATACAGGCCGCGATTGCCATGAACTCGCCGAAGATGACCATGTGCTTGTTCGGTTTGTACTTGTGGAAGTAGTACGGCAGCACGATCATGACGCCGGATGCGGCGAGCCCGACGAGGTAGGTGAACTGGGAGATGTAGAAGCCCCAGGAGACGTCACGGCTCATGCCGGTGATCTGGAGACCTTCCATCAGCTGATTGATCCAGACAGCACCGCCGATGGCGATGATGACAAGCAGGAAGCCGATCCAGCCGTAGTACCTCGGGGAACCTTTCAGAGCTCTTTCAAGCATTACTGTCCTCCCCTATATGATGTAGTAGACGCTCGGCTCGGTGCCGGCGGAAGGTTTGCGACGCAGGGTGAACCGCTCGCGCAACACCTGACGCACTTCGCTTTCGGGATCGTTGAGATCGCCGAAGAACATGGCGCCTTTGCTGGCCTCGACGCAGGCGGGGCGTTCACCCACAGCCAGACGCTCGACACAGAAGTTGCACTTTTCCACCACGCCGCGCATGCGGGTGGGGAACTTGGGATTCAGCTTCTTCAGCTCTTCCTCGGTGAAATGGTCGCGAGGTTCGCTGAAGTTGAATGAGCGGGAGCCGTACGGGCAACCGGCCATGCAGTAGCGGCAGCCGATGCAGCGATGGTAGTCCATGGCCACGATGCCGTCGGGGCGCTTGAAGGTCGCCTTGGTCGGGCACACGCGCACGCACGGAGGGTTCTCGCAGTGGTTGCACAGAAGCGCGTAGGAGCGCTCCTTGAGTTCCTCGTTCATGTGCGGGTTGGGCTGCTCCACGAAGGTCTCGTCGTAGCTGCCGGTCCAGAGCCACTTGACTTCCTGATTGGAGTCGATCTGCGGCACGTTGTGGATCTTGTGGCACACTTCGATGAGCGGAGCGAAGTCCTTTTCGGTCTTCAGCTTCGTGGTATCGATGACCATGGCCCAGCGTTCGGCTTCGAGCCCTTTCGGGTTCTTCATGATCGGTGCGGCGTGGCCGCCACCGGCAGCCTTGGCAACCGCGGGGGCCGTGCAGAGCGCGGCCGCCGCGACACCGGCGAACTTGATGAACTTTCTTCTGTTCTGTTTCATTATTTCAGGCCCTCCGGCTGGATGTGGCAGTCCCAGCAGTAAGGCGACACGCCTGCGTCGGCGTGGCACTTGTCGCAGAACTCGGCCTTGTTCTTGTGGCAGTCCATGCAGGTGTTCTGCAGGCTGATTTCGAACTCTTTGCCCTTGTGGTTCACGTAGACGCGCTTGCCGTCACGCAGGGCCCAGTCGCGCCACTCATCCAGCAGCTCCATGTGCTTGGTGCGCATGAACTCGAGGGATTCGACACATTCTTTCTCTTTGGCCGGGAGCTTCAGCTTCGGCTGCTTGTACGACGCTTCCACGGTCAACGCGTTGTACGCGAAGGGTGAAAGCAACAGGCCGACGAAGATGAGCAGGCCAATGATGATTTTTCCACCGTAATGCATTGCTCACATCCTCCTAGGCGTTCGGGGGAGTCCAGTCATCTTCCTCGTCCTCGAAGCCGGGGAGCGGCTCCTGGCGGAGGTCCATAGTCCGCTGCTCTTCCCCGGGCAGGACGAGCGCGTTACCCACGAGTTCGTGCGTTCCGCAGATCTCGACTCCGGGCGCCCAGTAGTTAGCCAGGGGTATCAGCGTCGCACGGTCGATGGCGCAGATACAGGCCATCATGTTGACGTCGTGCTTCTGCTGGACGTAGCGCAGGGCGTTGCCGCGAGGCAGGCCGCCGCGCATGCGGATTTCCATGATCTCGTCGGTGTTCAGGCCGGAACCGCCGGCGCAGCAGAACGTTTCTTCGCGGATGGTTCCTTGGGGCATTTCGAAGAAGTTGTTGCACACGGACTTGATCACGTAGCGGGGCTCGTCCAGCAGGCCCATGGCGCGGGACGGGTTGCAGGAATCGTGGAAGGTGACCCGGAGATGATCGTTGCGGGTCGGATCCAGATTCAGCTTGTTATGCTTGATCAGGTCGGAGGTGAACTCCGTGATGTGCACCATCTTGGTGGCCGCGGCGTTGTTGAACACGGTACCGGTGACGGGGTTTTTCGGGGTCGTCATCTGCGGACCCTGATTGTCGCCGTTCATGGTGTCCATGTACTGGTTGATCACGCGCCACATGTGGCCGCATTCGCCGCCGAGAATCCACTTGGCGCCGAGGCGGTTGGCTTCGGCGTACATCTTGGCGTTGAGCTTCTTCATCATCTCGGAAGAGGTGAAGAGCCCGAAGTTACCGCCTTCGGATGCGTAGGTGGACATGGTGTAGTCGAGATCAAGGTAGTGGAAGAGCATCAGGTAACCCATGAAGGTATAGATGCCCGGATCCGCGAACACGTCACCGGAGGGGGTGATGAAGATGATCTCGTGGCCCTTTTCGTTGAGCGGGGCCTTGACGCGAACGCCGGTGACTTCCTCGATGTCGTCCACCATGAATTCGACGATGTCGGCGAATGCGTGGGGCTGGATGCCGAGGTGGTTACCGGTGCGGTTACAGTTGGAGACCGGCTCCATGATCCAGTTGATGCCGATGCCGCAAAGGTGCAGCAGTTCGCGCGCCATCATGGTCACTTCGGCGGTGTCGATGCCGTAGGGGCAGAACAGGGAACAGCGGCGACATTCCGTGCACTGGTAGAAGTAGATGAACCACTCTTTGAGCACGTCTTCTTCCATGACGCGGGATCCGGTGAGCTTGCTCAGGATCTTGCCCGCCATGGTGAAGTCCTTGCGGTAGACGGAGCGCATCAGCTCGGCACGGAGCACCGGCATGTTTTTGGGATCGCCGGATCCGATGAAGAAGTGACACTTGTCGGCACAGGCGCCGCAACGCACACAGATGTCCATGAAAAGCTTCAGGGAACGATACTTTTCAAGACGCTCGACAAACCCCTGGTGGACGATGTCGCGCCAGTTCGGCGGCAGCTTCCAGTCCTCTTCGTTCGGAGCCCAGATGCGCGGGTTCGGGAAGTTGACGCTTTCCAGAACCTCCGGCTTTGCCGGATAGCACCAGTTGCCGGGGGAGAAGTCCACCGGGGTCTCCATCCAGCCGGTCGCCGGCGGGGTGTAGTCTATGCTCTTGAAGAGTTCTTCAGCTTTGGGAACAGCCATATTATTCTCTCCAGTCGTTTAAATTGCTTATCAGTCCGGATGGGGCCTAAGCCTCGTCCGCGCCCTTGGCGTTCTCGGGATTGTCCAGGGGCAGACCGGCTTCAGCCATCATGGGACCGAAGTCCTTCTCATAGGCCTCGTAGGAGTGAGGCTTGATGTTCGGATCGTTCCACGGGTTCACGTGGTGACGGATGCGTGCGTCGTTGGGCATGTTGCGGGTCGGGCTCAGGAACACGCCGCCGAGGTGCATCAGCTTGCTGAACGGGAAGTAGGCCAGCAGCACGCTCACGAGGAACACGTGCACGTAGAAGGACACGTCGATGTTCTCGGGAATGTGGAAGTTGAAGGTGGCCAGTCCCATGGTCAGTTCCTTGATGGCGATGACATCGACCTTGGCGTAGTAGCGCATGTAGATGCCCGACAGAGCCACGCCGATGATGAGCAGCAGCGGGAAGTAGTCGTTGACCAGGGAGATGTAGCGCAGCCTGGAGTCGGCGAGCCTGCGGAAAAGAAGGAAGAGCAGGCCGGCCATGATCAGCATGTCGGACTGGTACAGCACCGGAGCGCCGATCTGCAGGATGCCGTCCATGAATTCGAGACCGTTGACGAAGAACGGAATCGGCTCAAGGAACAGGCGCAGGTGCCGCAGCACGATGACCAGAAAGCTGTAGTGGAACAGCAGGGCAAAGAGCCACAGCCACTTGGAGGAGGCGTAGGCCACCACCGGCTCGTCCCCCACCTTGTGCAGGGAAGCCTTGCTGTTGCGGAAAAGGCTGCGGAAAGTCAGCACTTCCAGGAGCATGCGGACAACGGTCTGCGTCCCGTTGGTGGGGTTGTCCCACTTGCTCTGTTTAAAGGTTTCGGGGTCGAAGGAGCGCTGCTGCCCACCGGTGGTGGGGATGCTGAAAGGCACCGGGCTCTTACCCCATTTGATTATCCTGTAGGCAAAGCCCAGGACGAAGATGACGAAGGCCGTCATCGGGATGCACACGCCGAATATCGTATTCAGGTGTGCCAGCCCCACCCCAAACAATGGGATGAAGACCAGGAGAAAAACGAAGAGGAGTGAGTACAAAGCATTCATCTACCGTCACCTCGCTTGCATTTTGGTCCCGCGAACATTCGCGGGGACCGCCTCTATTCCTCGGCCTTGCCGGCCGTCACGTCCGAAACGCAGTTGGCCCGCCGCACGATGTTGCGGTGAGCACGCTTGACCTCGTCCACGCGCATGGCGAAAAGCTCCTCGCGCGTCTTCGAGTAGATATCGAAGGCCATCATGGCCATGTTGTCGAGTTTTGCCTCGAATCGAAGCAGGTCGGCCAGTTCGCCACTCTTCTCCATTTCCTTGAAGTACGCTTCGCGAAGCACCTTCTTGAAGAGAAAGAGAAAGCTCAGGGCCTGAGAGGGGCTGAACTCCTGAACGGAGCGGATGCGGATGAGGCGGTCGAGGGAATCGGCCATGGCCTCGGCATCATCCCAACGGATGAGGTGGTCGATGAACTCGCCCACGCAGCGGGAGATGGTCTCGCCCACGGGGTTTGCGAACGCGTTGCCGCCGGATTTCCATATACGACGAGTCTCCTCGGGATAGCTCCCGAGGATGGCGTCCACCCATTTTTCCGCGAGTTTCTCGCGGTTGGCGCCTAGGCGCTCCTCCATACCCATAACGCTACCAGCTCCTACAAAAAAATCTCGCGAAACAGCGACGCCTCCCCCAAGGGTCACCGGTTCACGCTCGAATTGGCTGAGGATAATTGTGAAAACCCTCACGTAAAGATGCAAGTTTCTATTCCAGATAGACTCGGAAAGGTCAAGGTTTTTTGCCAAAAAAAGCGGCCACTCCGGCACTCTCCGTCAGCCCGAAAATCCCCGTCATGCGTGGCTTTCCTCCTCATAAAAATCCTGGCGCGGCACTCTTGCCAAACCCCGCATAAATGTATACCTGTGCGGTATGAAAAACACGGAGACAACCATGAAGACCATACACCTGCTTGCCCTGACCTTTATCCTGTCGCTCAGCGCCGGGACGGCCTACGGATTTTTCGACTTTTTCGGCCCCAAACCGCTTGAGGCCGAAAACGGTTTCATAACCATCGACGTCGAAACGGTTTCGGACGGCAAAGCACACCACTTCACCTATGATGCCGCAGGCAAGACGATCCGCTTTTTCGTCATCAAGAGCCGAGACGGCGTCATCCGCGCCGCCCTTGACGCCTGTGACGTCTGCTGGCGCGAAGGAAAAGGCTACTCGCAAAACGGCGAATGGATGGTTTGCGACAACTGCGGACAACGCTTCCATTCCGCCCGCATCAACGAGGCTCGCGGCGGCTGCAATCCCGCGCCTCTTGAGCGAAACGTCGAGGACGGCAAGGTCATGATTCCCGAGTCCGACCTGTTTGCCGGTCGGCGCTATTTCCTTTAGCAGGGAAAATCGTACATGAATCTGCTGACCATCCCGCTGCGCAACGTCAGGCGCAAATGGCTCAAGTCGGCCCTGCTCCTCGGCGTGTTCGCTCTGGCCGCCACGTCGATCACCGCCCTGTCGCTGGTATCACGCGCGGTGGGGGCGGGCATGGAGGAAAAGCTCACTGCCTTTGGCGCGAACATACTGATCGTTCCCCGCTCCGAGACACTCAGCGTGAGCTACGGAGGATTCAGCCTCGGCGACCTCGACTTCGGCACGGAGATGCTTGTGGCCGACGAAGTGGACAAGGCCATTGACTCCATCGAACTTCGCAAGAACATCAGCGTGGTGGCCCCCAAGCTGATTCACGCGGGGCGTGTGGAAGGCGCTCCCGCCGGTGTCATCGGCGTCCGTTGGGAGCGCGAGAAGGCCCTTAAAGGGTACTGGGCCGTTGACGGCAGCTATCCCGAAAAACGCAACGAGGTGCTTGCAGGATCCAAGCTGGCCGACAGACTCGGGCTTCGACCGGGCGACAGCACGACCCTCGACGGACGTCCGGTCACCATATCCGGCGTTCTCATGCCTACTGGCAGCGACGACGACTCGGTACTTTTCGCCGGTCTTTCCCTTGTGGGTGAGATGGCGGGCACTCCCGGCCGGGCCACCTTCATGGAGGTTGCTGCCCTCTGCTCCGGCTGCCCCATCGAGGACATCGTGGGCCAACTTGCCAAGGCACTGCCTGGTACCGAGGTCACCGCCATGCAGCAGGTGGTCAAACAGCGCATGTACTCCATCCGATTCGTGGAACGCCTCGCCTTCGGCGTCAGCTCGGTGATACTGCTTATCGCCTGCGCTTCCGTGGGACTCTCCATGCTGTCCTCGGTTAACGAGCGGGTTCGCGAGATAGGCCTGCTCCGCTCGCTGGGCTTTTCACGTCAGGGCGTCTTCACCGTATTCTGCTTCGAAGCTCTGCTCATCGGGCTCACGGCAGGTCTCGCGGGCTACCTGCTGGGCCTCGGCGCCAGCTCGAAGATCCTTTCGCTTCTCGACATGGGCGGGACAACGAGCTTTTCGGCAGCGGAATTGAGCCTGTCCGCCCTGTCCGCGGCGCTGGTTGCGGCCCTTTCCTCCGTTCCTCCGGCGCTCAAGGCGGCATCCGTGGAACCCTCAAAGGCGCTCGTATCGCTTTAGCCCGCACAAGGAATCGATATGCTTATTGAAGCACGCAATATTGAAAAACGTTTCGGTCCCGAGCCGGAGGACAGCGTCCTGAACGGCGTGGATCTCGCGGTGGACTGCGGCGAATTCGTCGCAATCACCGGACGCTCCGGCTCGGGTAAGTCCACCCTGCTCAACATCCTGTCAGGCATCATGCGCCCTGACGGCGGCTCACTGCACTTTGAAGGCAGGGACATCACCGAACTGGGCAGTCGCGAGCTCGACTGCCTGAGAGCTACCGGGTTTGCCATGATCTTTCAGGCACACCACCTGCTGCCCTACCTCACGGCAGAAGAGAACGTTTTGCTGCCAGCCATGCGTGGCCTGCGCCCCGTTTCCCGCGAGCAGACAGAAGCGGCCCGCGAATGCCTCGCGCGCGTAGGCCTTGATGGAAAGGGACACCGTCTGCCCGGCGAACTTTCCGGCGGCGAATGCCAGCGCGTGGCCATAGCCAGAGGGCTTGCCAAGAAGGCCGCCGTACTCTTCGCCGACGAACCCACCGGCAGTCTCGACCGCAAGACCGGTGACGGCATTATGGACCTGCTGGGATCGCTGCCCGAGACCGGGCTCAGTGTGGTGATGGTGACCCACGAAGCAGACTACGCATGCAGGGCGCAGCGCACGGTGGAGCTCGCAGGCGGCAGGCTGGCGGGAATCAGTTGAGCTTGAAGAGTTTTCCGTAAGTGCCGTCGAGGCGAATGCTTCTCAAGGCCTCCTCGAAACCCGGCACCAAATCCAGATGCTCGGATTTCTTGGAAAACGCAAGATAGCTCGGTATGTTCTGAAGCGGCGGCGAGAGCGCCCGCACCCCGTCCTTTCGGTTCAGCTTATCGAGGATGGTCCACGCCTCCAGCCAGTTCGAAACAAGGATATCCGACTCACCGGCGAGGAAGCGCCGCACCGACTGTTCTCCATTGCGCGAAACGATGAGCTTGTCGATGATTCCATGCTCCACGGCGGCGTCGAAGAAACTGCCGTAGCTGACCTTTTCGACCACGCCGAACGAGTACTTTGCCAGCGGCACCAAGTCCCCGTTGTAATCGATGGCTGACCCTTCACGCACGAAAAGCGAGGTCACCTGCCCCACCAGTTCGGTTGTGGGGTACACGAGAAACTCCTCTCGTTCCGGCGTTCTGAAGGCGGTATAAATGGCATCGGCCTCGCCGGTCCTGACGGCCTCCAGCGCGTCTGCCCATTCCAGCAGCTCGATCTCGATCTCGACATCCATACGCTGAAACACTTCACGCACCACTCGGGTCGCAACACCCTTGACCTTGCCATCCTCCATAAACTCGTACGGGGGATAGGAGAGCGTGACGATCTTCAGCGGCTCGGCGAAAGCCGAAGCGGAAAGCAACAGGATCAGTGCGAACGCGAGGCTGATTCGAGACATTCTTCCTCCAGTAAATCATCCGTAGCACAGCCGTGCCCGGACCTGCAACGCCGGGATAATAACCCGGTTGCCAAATCGGCGCGGATGGTTATGTATGAAAGCTGGAGGAATCATGGCACGATTTACGGGCATCAATCATATGGCGATGGTCACCGCCGACATGGACAGAACCATCGCCTTCTGGCGCGATCTTATGGGCTGCCGCCTGGTGACCGGGTTGGGGCATCCGGGGTACCGACACTACTTTTTCGAACTGACCGAGCACGACATGATCGCCTTTTTCGAATGGCCCGATCTGGACAACTGCCCGGAAAAGGATCATGGAGTCCCGGTGAAAGGCCCGGCCTGCTTCGACCACGTCTCCTTTGAACTGGCCTCGCAGGATGAGCTGTGGGAACTCCGGGACCGCCTCGAAGCCGCCGACATCTGGGTCTCCGAGGCCGTGGATCATGGTTTCATCCACTCCATCTACACCTTCGACCCCAACGGCATCGCCATCGAATTCAGCGTGCCCTTACCTGATGTGGATATACGCAGCACGCCGGTCATGGTGGATAGCGAGCCGACCGCCCTCGCTCGCGAAGGCGCGGATCCGGTACCGGGGCGCTGGCCCGAACCCGACAGGTTCACGCCGCCGGAAGAGCGGGAGGTCTATCCGGGCGAAGGGGACCAGATCCGTCAGGCGGCCAAAAAGAAGCACTCATAAAGCGATCAGGCTTCGTCGAAAAACGCTTCCATTATCTGATGGGACTGGTTCTCGGCCTCCAGCGCCAAACGCCTGAAGCGCTCGGGGGTCACGCTCAACAGTTCCCACGCGGCCTTGTCGAGCCGTGGCACGTAAAGATCGCCGCTTCGGCCCGTACCCAGCGCGTTGGCCATAAAGTCCGCCGCATGAACGATGGCCGACTCCAGCATCACCGGCGAAACGGACGGACTGTGGTGATACCGCAGCAGGTGTTCGAGGAATTGCGGCAGCTTCCATGCCCGCATCAGGTCGGCCCCTATCTCCGAATGCGTCGTTCCCCAGAACTCCATTTCCGCCTGCGTCACGGACTGCGGTTTGCCCCGGCACGCCTGCAACGGCTCCAGAGCCCGCTCGGGCAGGTTGCGCAGCACCACCAGCCTGCCTATATCGTGCAGCAGCCCCGCCACGAAAAACCGTTCGTCGTTGGCAATGCCGTGATGACTGGCGAGCAATCGCGCCAGCGTGCCGCACATGATGCTGTGCAGCCAGAAGCCCTTGAGGTCCAGCAGGTCTTCGGGAATGCCCTCAAAAGCGGTGATGACGGAAATGCCCTGCGCCAGACTGACCAGCTGCTCCACTCCAATGATGGTCACCGCGCGCGAAAGGGAGTCGATGCGGCCGGAAAAGCCATAGAACGGCGTATTGACCATGCGCAGGAGCCTTGCGGAAATGGCCACGTCCTTGCTGATGATGTCCGCCATGTAAGAAGATGAACTGCGCGGGTCGCCGAGCGCTTCGCTTATCTCGAAGAAAATCGCCGGAAGGCTCGCAAGCCGGACTTCGCCCTGCACCAGCGCCGCACCGTCCAAAGGGCCGGACGATTCGACCTTCAGATCCGGATCGGCCTCGTAGGCACCGGTCATTTCCCGCAACTCTTCGGGACTGTGCCGGGCAGCAGCCACCTGCACGAATGCCCGGGCAGCCTCTCTCACGGCGGAATGGCGATGATTGGTCAGCAGGAATCGCCGCCGGGCGAGGTCGCGAGCTGCGGCGAGGGCTTCGGGAGAGGCATCAGGCGCATCATCACGCACATCCACCCTCGTAACACCTGCGGCAACGGCCTTGGCCAGGCTGGAACCGGTCAGCGATGCACCGGCCCGAAGAAGCCGTCGCCCCTGCGGGGTTACCAGATCGCCTTCGAGCATCATGCCCGGTCGCGCTTCCTCAATCGCTCGCCATGCCATAGTTGCGCCTCATGATTCGAAAAACCGTCCAATTCTCTCGACATCACTTGCCGAAGAGACTGATCATACCCTATTCTCCGCCCGCAAGCCACAGGAGTATACAATGACGACTGCCTTTCTGCCATATCCCCAAGGGTGCATTCGGGCCGAGTTCATCGAACGCCGCAAACGGTTCACGGTGAACGCGCAACGGGCCGACGGCCCCGTCGCCGCCCACACCAACAACACCGGCTCCATGATGGGGCTGCTTCGGGAAGGCAGAACCATCCTCCTCTCCCCTGCCGCCAATCCGGCCAGAAAGCTCAAGTGGACGCTTGAAGCCGTAGAGTTTGACGATTTCTGGGTCGGCGTCAACACCTCCACCCCCAACAGAATGGTCTGCGTGGCGTTTGAGGCCGGGCAGCTGCCGGACACCGAAGGCTACACGACGTTCAGAAGCGAGGCCAAGACCGGCAACAGCCGTCTGGACGCCCGCATCGAAGGCCCCCGCGGAGTGTTGTGGGTGGAGTGCAAAAACGTCACCATGGTGGAGGACTGCCGCGCCTGCTTTCCGGACGCCGCCACGGAACGCGGCAGGAAGCACCTGCACGAACTCATGACCCTCGCCGAGCGCGGTGATCGCGTCGCCCTGTTCTTTCTCGTGCAGCGGCCCGACGGCGACTGCTTCGGTCCCGCCGATTTCATCGACCCGGAATATGCGGACCTGCTTGCCAAGGCTCTGGACAAGGGCGTGGAAGCGTGGCCGTTCGAGGCCGAGGTGAGCATGGACGGCATCCGGCTCGGACGCAGGCTTCCGGTGGCAATCTAGATGGGCTCGCTCGCACTCGGTGCGGTGGTCATCAGCTTCGCCGCCGTCTTCGTCACTACCGCCGGCATCTCGGCGGACGCCTCGGCGTTCTATCGAATGCTCTTCGGCGGCGTCACCATGGTCGGCCTGCTGGCGGCCAAGGGTAGACTCGGCACGCTCAAGACCGTCCTGCCCGCATCGCTGACTGCGGCATTCTTTCTGACAGGCGACTTTCTCTGCTGGCACCGGGCCATCCTCGCGGTGGGGCCGGGGCTGGCAACCATGCTGGGCAACCTTCAGGCCGTCTTCATCGCCGTGTTTTCCGTGATCATCCTCGGGGAGCGTCCCGGCATCCGATTCGGGGGTGCACTGATTCTCGCCCTCGGCGGCGTCTATCTCACCGTCGGCCCGCAATGGAACCTCGGCGGCGAGGCCTTCCAAAAAGGAGTGTTGTACGGTGTGGCGACGGGACTGTTCTACGCTGCCTACATCCTGTCCCTGAAACGGCTCGTGGCCCGCACCGGGGACGCACTCGCCAGTGTGGCCGCCATCACCCTGTGGACCGCCGCAGCCTGCGGAGCGGCCAACCTGATCGGCGGCGGCTCCTTCGCTCTGCCGGACATGGCCGCGTGGTCGTCCATGCTTTCACTGGGCATCCTCTGCCAGTGCGGCGGCTGGCTGCTCATCAGCCGGGGGCTGGACTCAGTGCGCGCCTCGCTTGCCGGGCTAGTGCTGCTGCTTCAGCCCGTGCTCTCGTTTCTGTGGGATATTCTCTTCTTCGGAAAACCGGTGAACCCGGTGGAACTCTCAGGGGTGGCGCTGGCGCTCTGCGGCATCTACCTCGGCTCCCTGCAACGGCAACCGAAGGCCCGCGACCTGCCGGGAGCATGATCGCCCGCCGGACGAATCAGGCTGTCGGCGCCGGACGGACAAGAATGGTCACGCGACGGTTGCGGGACTGGTTCTCCACAATGGGATTGCCGTTCTCGTCGCGATTGGGAACAAGCGGCTCCGTATCCGCAAGACCCTTGATCTCAATTTCATCCCTGGGGAACCCTTCGCCGATGAAATAACGCGCCACTGAAGCGGCACGCGCAGAGGAGAGCTCCCAGTTCGACGGATAGCGCGCCGACCGGATGGGGATGTCGTCGGTGTGACCTTCGATGGTCAGCCGGTAGCCGTGTCCTGTCAGCGGCGCGACGATGCGCGACAGGATTTCACGGGCGCGGGCCGTCAGCCCGGCCTCGCCGATGCGGAAGAACACCGTGGACGGCAGGCTGATGGCCACCGCATCGGGACGCATGCGCAGGGAGACCGTTTCCGCATCCTGATCAATGAGCTTGGCGAGTTCCAGCTGCAATGCAAAAAGGTTCTTCTTCCTGCCTTCCACCGGGAACCGGCTGGACTGGGGGTCGCCTTCCATGGCGCGGCTCGGCGCGGCCTTGCCCTTCATGGCTTCCGCAAGAATGTCGGAGACCGCCTCGTACCGGCCCTGATCCACCTTGGCGATGCCCAGCATGACCACGAAGAAGCACATGATAAGCATCATCATGTCCGCGAACGACAACGCCCACGTGCTGTTGTCCGGTCCTCGGTTCTTCTTGCGCGGCGGCAGCGGATTCACGGCTCCCCTCCTAGCGTGCGCTCACGGATGACCACTTGCGCGGCGGCAGGTAGCCCTTGAGCTTGTCCATGACGATGGCGGGCGGCGTCTTTTCCTTGATGAAAAGGATGCCGTCGCGGATGACGTTCATGAGGATGGTGCGCTCCTCCACCCGGCGTTCCACCTTGGTGGCGATGGGCAGGTAGAGCAGGTTGGCGAAGAGTACGCCGTAGAGCGTGGTGGTCAGCGCCGTGGCCATGGCCGGGCCGATGCGGGTGATGTCTCCGCCGAGCCCCTGCATCATGGCAATGAGTCCAATGAGGGTGCCGATGATGCCGAAGGCGGGCGAGAGGGTGGCCATGGTCCGATAAATGCCCGTGGCGTATATCTCCTGCTCGTGGTACTGTTGGATGCGCGTGTCGAGAATCTCCTTGAGCTCGTCGCGGCTGTAGCCGTCCACCAGCATCTGGAGTCCGTCGCGCAGAAATTCGTTCTCGATCTTCTTGATGGAGCGCTCCAGATATTCCTCGCCCTTGTACGAGGAATCCTTGGAAATCTGCACCAGCACCTTGATGTAGTTGCCGATGGGCAGCTCCTCCGCCCGGAAAGCGGTCATGAACAGGCCGAAGACCCGCATGACCTCCTTGAGCGGATAGCAGATGAAGGTGGCCGCGATGGTGCCGCCCAGCACGATGGCCAGCCCGGGAAGGTTGATGAACACCTCCACCGAGTCGGTGGCGACCCACGTGGCGCCGCAGAGTACGGCGATGCCGGTGATGATGCCGAAAATGGTTGCGACGTTCACTACTGGGAGACCCCCTTTGCGGCCTTGACGAGCGAAATCAGCTCATCCTGCACGTCCTGCGCCTCGGCCTCGTCCACGCTCTCGCGGTTATCCGCCTCTTCCTGAACGATTGCCGCGATCTTGCGGGCGAGGTTGGTCACGATCTTCTTGCGCGCGTCCTCTTCCGCCACGCTCATGAGGATGCCCAGCTTGTAGTAGCCTAGCTTGGCGAACACGTCCTTGAGGGTGGCGTTGTCCACGAACACGATGTCGTTGACGTCTTCCAGATCCTCGATCTTCTTGCGCTTGCGCTTGACCTTCTTGAAGAACCCTTCCTCCTGCTGTTCCGCCCAGGCCATGGTGTTGGCTTTATGAAACAAAAACAGCGATTCGGGAATCTCCCCTGCGGCCATCTTCTTGTAAATCACCTCGGGCGAGGCGTTCACGGCTTCGGCAAAGTCGAAGATGTCCATGAACTCAAGGTCCGAACAGGCGGCTTCGGGGCCGAGTTGTTTGGCGAGGTTTCCGGCGACTTCGAGAAAGGTGTCCGGCGAGGTGATGCGCACGTAGCGGTCCGAAAAGGCCTTGCCCGTGCCCGTGGCGTTGATTTCGATGATCTTGAGGGTTCGCAGCTTTTCCAGCACCTGCTGCAGCTCGGCCTCGGTGGTGAGCAGCACGGTCTTGCAGGTGCGGGCGAGTTCGCGGATCGGCAACCCCATGTTGTAGTTGGGGATGCGCTTGGCCTGCGACGGAGGCAGGTTGCTGTGCGTGGCCCAGGACATTTCGAGAATCCTGCAGATCGCCAGAAAGGTGTCGGTGCCGGTTCTGGTGCCGCCTGCGCTGTTGGCCTTGCGCAACCGCTTGAGCAGCAGGTTCACCAGATGCTTGATGGTCTTGGGGCTTCGGTCGAGCATGCCCGTGACCTGCTGCCGGGTGAGGACCATCAGCTCGCAGTACTCCGCAGCCTCGGCACTGGCCGAGCGGGCCTGCTCCGCAAGCGCGCCCATCTCGCCGAATATCTCGCCTTTGCCCAGACGGTCCAGCACCACCTTTCGGTTGTCCACTGTCCGGTACAGGGTTACCGAGCCTTTCTTTATCATATAGGCATAGGTACCCTGCTGGCCCTCCTGAAAAATGACCTGCCCCTTGTGGTACGTCTTGACGTTCTGAATCTTTCTCTCGGTCATCATGCGTGTATTCACCCCGGGGATAACGAGCCTTGCCACTTTGCCAACCTATCCCAACGTAGCCGTTTTTCGTGCAAAGAACAATCCGCATAGAATCCTGAGCCGTCCCTGCGCCACAGCGGCTTTCAGGGCATTGAACCTTACTGCCGTGCCCGCTTTTCACATCGACGCTCCGGAGGCGGTTCTGATACAAACATGAAAAAAATTTGTGGCGTTCGGCGGGCCGGGACGGTATATGGCCCATCGGCACGTTTCATTGCTTCGAGGCGCGCAAAGACAGTTCGTGAGGTACAATGGGCTTTTTCAGCAAATCATCCGCACAGGGCGACTCGTCGGAACTCAACGCCTTCCTCGGCGTAGGTACCGAATACCGCGGGAAGCTGCACTTCGTGGGCACGGTCCGCATTGACGGCATATTTCAGGGCGAGATATCCACGGAAGGCACGCTGGTCCTCGGACCCGAGGCATATATCCAGGGGGTCGTCAATGTGGGCGATCTCGCATCAAGCGGCAAGATCGAAGGCGACGTGTTCGTCGGCGGCAGGACCATTCTCCAGAAAGGGTCCCGCTTGAGCGGCAGCCTCTCCACGCCGACCCTTGTCATGGAAAAGGGCGCCTTCCTCGAAGGCGAGATCGCCATGACCTCGGGAAAGCAGGCGGAAGTGAAAGCCACTTCCACCGTGCAGGCGCTCGGCGCCCCTGAAGAGGACGAGCTTGCCGACCAGGGCGACCTCGGTTAATATCATTGCTTCAAAAAAACAATCGACGAGAGGATAACAGCATGTACCAGTTCGTAATCATCAAGGGCGACTCGGAAACCATCGTGTCCACCGGCGACAACTACCTCGAGATGGAATTGCAGCTGGAACGGCACGTCCGGTCCCTCAATCCGGGCTTCGGCGAGATTCGCAAGATCGCCGATTCCAAGTAGCAGCTTTTGCCGTTCGCGGCACCGGGGCGTTTCCATTATGGAAGCGCCCTTTTTTTGTGACATTGGTCGGCATCCGCAGAAGGATTATCATGGCTTCGCTCTGGCAACGCCGCACGTTTGATGCTAGTGTCTGGCAAACTCGGAGGGTGTGATGAAACAGGTTCTGCTCGGCATTATCCTGCTCCTTGCGGTGACGGCCGCGGCCATGGCGGGAAGCGCCACCAGCCCCGACGCGGAAGCGCTCTGGAAACGCATCGCCATCGACGATCCCTACACGCAGTGGGGACAGTTCCCCGACCACGAGGGAATGCAGGAAGGCAATGCCCCCCACGGTCAGTGGCACGAGGTCTACATCAACGATCAGACCGGAATCCCCGGACATCCAAAGGGTGACGGTTCCGTCATCGTCAAGGAGAACTACGGCGCGGAGAAAACCCTTAAGGCCATCACCGTCATGTACAAGGTGGAAGGCTACAATCCCGCTGCCGGCGACTGGTTCTGGGCGAAATACGGTCCCAAGGGCGAGGTCCTGGTGTCCGGGCGGCCCAACGGCTGCATCGCCTGTCACACCGCCTCGCGTGACAATGACTTCATCATGGTTTCGGAGCACTGAGATACGCTTACGCTGACTTTTCAGCCGGAGAATCGCTGATTCTCCGGCTTTCTTTTGCGCATTTGCCAAAAAACGACCATTAATTCGGCCACAAGCGCACCCACCCACCTCGTGTAACGTGATTGTAACAAAACGCTGTTTCAAGGGGACGCCTTTTATGATAGTTCTCGCGCGTCCACGGACGCTGGAACCTTATGAGGAAAATCCGAACATGATACTTAAATCCTTCCGGATGCGGGTCCTTCTTTGGGGTGGGGCCCTGCTGTTGGCGGCCATGGGAGTGGTCTTCTACTACAGCACCACCCTTGTCGGCTCCGACCTCATCGAGGATACCGAAGAGCGTTCGTGGCGGCAGCTGCAGACCGTGCGCTGGCTTGCGCTCGATCACCGCCCTTTCCAGTCCCGCCTCGAATTCGACGAATGGATCACGCAGCTCGGCAGTCGGCTGGGCGTCCGCATCACCTACATTCACGACGGCAAGGTACTTGCCGACTCCGAAGTACCCTTCAACGCCCTCGACGGGCTGGAAGACCACGGACACCGGCCTGAAGTGCTCAACGCCCTGCACGCGGGCAAAGGCATGGACCGTCGCCGTTCCGCCACGCTGGATCAGGAAATGATGTACGTGGCCTGGAACATGCCCGCCACCGGCGGCCTGCCCGCCGGGGTGTTGCGCGTCGCCACCCCGTTTTCTCAGGTCCGGGAGCGCGTGGGCGACCTCAGGGAAAACTTTTTCTGGCTCATGCTGCTGACCATGGTGGCCGCAGCGGGCCTCGCGGCCCTGCTTTCTCGCGTCATGAGCGGCTCCATCAAGGCATTCTCCGACCTGGCCAGGCAAATCGGCGACGGAAACTATTCCAAACGCATCCGAGTCATCCCCGGTGGCGAGTTCTACCCGCTGGCCCAATCGGTCAACGCCATGGCCAAGAAGATCGAGCGGCACATCCGCACCATCGAAGACCAGAAGGGCCAGCTGCGGGCCATGTTCGAAGGCATGACCGAAGGCGTCATGACCCTCGACGCACAGGGCCGCGTGGAGTCCTACAACTCCGCACTGGACGGCATGATCTCCATGCCCGCCACCGCACGCGGCCGCACCCCCATCGAAGTGACGCGCCGCTACGAGGTCCAGAACCTCGTGGACAGCCTGCTCTCTGACACCGCCACCGAAGAGGACATGGAGCCAAGGGTCATAGACCTGCTCGACAATCGCGTGGTGGAAGTCAGCGCCGTGCCGTACACGGATCACGACGGTGGCCGCAAGATCATCCTCGTCTTCCACGACATCACCGCCATGAAGCGCTCGGAAAAAGCCCTCAAGGACTTCGTGGCCAACGCGTCGCATCAGCTGCGCACACCGCTGACCAGCATCAAGGGCTACTCGGAAACGCTGCTGGACAGCCCGCCCAAGGACTTCGAAGGTGCACGCGGCTTTCTCGAAATCATCGTCAAGAACGCAAACCACATGAGTCAGGTCATTTCCAGCATGCTGGCGCTGGCCAAATCCGAGCAGGTGGGCAAGGCGTTTCGCATGAACGCGGTCTCGGGACACGACGCTCTTGCACAGGCCGTGGTTGACGTGACCCCGCTGGCCTCGGATAAGGACGTGACCATCCGGACCGAAGTCGAGGAAGGCGACCTCGCGGTCATGGGTGACGAGGAAGGGCTGCTGCACGTCTTCCACAATCTCATCCAGAACGCGGTCAAGTTCAGCCCGGAGGGCGGCGAGATCCGCGTCTTCGCCAGCAGATCCGACGACAAGGTCCGCTTCTGCGTCGAAGATCAGGGTCCGGGGGTCGCCAAGGAACACAGCGACAAGGTGTTCGAACGTTTCTACAGAGTGGACGAGAACACCATAGACGGTCAGGGCGGAGCAGGACTCGGCCTGGCCATATGCCGTCGGATAGTCAGGAATTTCGGCGGTGACATTTGGCATGACGGAGCGGGAAGGGACGGCAGCGGAGCGAGGTTCTGCTTCAGTCTCGACGCCGCCGAAAAAAACTAACGAACGCGACCCTCCAAGGCCGGAGGGGGGGAAAAATGGACATTTACGACGTATTCTTTTACCTGTCGCTGGGCGCCGGATTCATGATGGCATTCAACCTCGGCGCCAACGACGTTGCCAACTCCATGGCATCCGCCGTAGGCGCCAAGGCCATCTCGGTGCGGCAGGCGGTCTTCATCGCCGGTATTCTCAACTTCGTCGGTGCCGTATTCCTCGGCTCCCACGTGACCGCCACCGTATCCAAGGGAATCATCAACCCCACATCCATATCCGACCCCAAAATCATCATGATAGGCATGTTCGCCGCACTGCTTGCGGCAGGGATATGGGTATTCATAGCCACACTCACCTCGCTACCGGTCTCATCGACACACTCTATAGTCGGGGCCATCATGGGCTTCGGCATGGTGGCCGGCGGCGCGGACGTGGTGAACTGGCTCAAGATGGGCGGCATCGTGCTCTCCTGGATCATCTCGCCCTTCTTCGCATCCGCCATAGGCTATTTCGTCTTCACCAGCATACGAAAGAAAATACTCTACAAGAAACACTTCATTCAGCAGGCCAAGAAATGGGCTCCCTTCTGGATTGCCCTTACCGTGGCGCTGATCATGCTCTCGTTTCTCTACAAGACGCCGGTGGGCAAGGACCTCAACCTGCCCTGGGCCGTCTCCCTGCTCATTGCCGCCGGTGTGGCGGGCGCCGTGTATTGCCTGGCATGGTGGATCGTGTCCCGGCTGGTTCGCGACGCCGAGGAAGGCCCCGAAACGGTCGAGACCGTCTTCCGCAAGATGCAGGTCGGTACTTCCTGTTACGTGGCCCTCTCGCAGGGTGCCAACGACGTCGCCAACGCCATCGGCCCCGTGGCCGCCATCTACCTCATCTCCCGCGAGCATCAGCTTCTTGCCCAGGCCGACGTGCCCATGAGCATGCTCATCCTCGGCGGCGTCGGCATCGCCGTGGGTATCGGACTGCTCGGCCACAAGGTCATGGCCACTGTCGGCGGGCGCATCACTCAGCTCACCAACACCCGCGGTTTTGCCGTGGACTTCGGCGCAGCCAGCACCGTGCTGGTGGCCTCCAACATGGGACTGCCCGTCTCCACCACCCATGCCGCCGTCGGCGCGGTGGTCGGCGTGGGCATGGCCCGCGGTTTCCGTGCAGTGGACTTCCGCGTGCTCGGCAAGATCGTGCTCTACTGGGTGCTCACGGTTCCCATAGCCGCCGTGACCTCCATTGTTATCTTTGAATTGTTAAAGGCCATATGCTATTAGCATAAGGGACTAGTGGAGGAATTATGTACCTGAGACTGCCTTTCTTCGGGCTGCTTGCCCGACGAGACCCCATGGACGGCCTTGTCGAACATTACGACAAGATAGCCGAATGCATCGGCGCGATCGACGACTCCCTTGAATGCTACGTTTCCGGCGGCGTGTGCCGCGAATTCAAGGAGCTCAAGAACGCCATCGATAAAATCGAGAACCACGCGGACAAGATCAAACGCAACATCCGCAACCACCTACCCAAAGGCCTTTACATGGCCGTGGATAAGACCCTCTTTCTGAACTACACCAAGTTTCAGGACAACATCCTCGATGCCGCGCAGGATGCCCTGCACTGGCTCGGCATGCGCCCAGTGGACGTGCCCACGGACATGCAAAAGGACCTCATCAACCTGCTCGACAGCGTGCGGACCGCCACCGAACTCCTCGGCCCCGCCCTCAAGGCGACCATCGACCTCGTCTATGGCGAGACCATCGACCGTGAAGGCACCAAGGAGACCTACCGCAAAGTCCGCAAGGAACGCGAAAGCATCCGCAGGAGCACCAACGAACTGGTCAAGAAGATCTACAACTCCGACGATATGGAGTTCAAGGACATCTACCAGCTCATCCACTTCTGCGAATGCCTCGGCGACATGGGTCACAGCTGCGAAAACTGCGTGGACACCCTGCGCAACATGATCGCCCGCTAAAGAGCCTCCAGACGCGACTCCAGGCCCGGTTCCGACTCGGAACCGGGCCTTTTTCATACCTTTCCGGGAGCGTGTTATCTTCATGAGTTCCTTGCTGCCTTTTCCAATTTGCGGTATGCCGATGAGCCATGCATGAAATGTCGATAGTACAAAACATTCTGGACATTCTCCGGGATGAAATGACCAACAGGGACATCGGCCGCCTCAAAAGGGTGGTCATCAAGAACGGGCAACTCGCTGGCGTCGTGACCGAAGCCATGCAGTTCGCGTGGGAAGCGCTGACACCCGGCACAAGTGAATTCGACGGAGCCAAGCTCGAAATCGTCGAGATACCGCTCAAGGTCTCATGCGGAAAGTGCGGGACGGAATTTACCCCCGACCACAACCGCTACATGCCCTGCCCGAGCTGTGAGGAAGTGCTCGGCCACAACGTCCTTGAAGGCAAGGAACTCTACATCGACAGTATCGAACCCGCCGACCCCGAAGAATAAGGGCCGGGATTCACAAGGAGCACCCCATGAGCAGCGAAATTCCCATAGTACGCGACGTCCTTGAAGCAAACGACAAGCTTGCCGAAAAACTCAAGGAAATCTACAAAGAGAAGAAGATACTCTGCCTCAACCTCATGAGCTCTCCCGGAGCCGGTAAGACCAGCCTGCTCGAACGCACGCTCACCGACCTGCGCGACGAATTCAAGATGGCAGTCATCGAAGGCGACCTGCAGACCGACAACGACGCCAAACGCGTCGAAGCAACCGGCGCACAGGCCGTCCAGATCAACACCGAAGGCAGCTGTCACCTCGATTCCGGCCAGATCCTCGAATCCATCAAGCAGATAGACCTCGAAGGCCTCGACATCCTCTTCGTGGAAAACGTCGGCAACCTCGTCTGCCCCGCAGAATTCGACGTGGGAGAAGACCACAAGATTACCCTGCTCTCCGTCACCGAAGGCGACGACAAGCCGGAAAAATACCCCTTCATGTTCCATATCTCCGCAGTCATGCTGCTTAACAAGGTCGATCTGCTCCCCTACGTGGACTTCGACCTCGACAGCGCCAGCGCACACGCTCGCAAGCTCAACGCAGATATCGAAGTGCTCCCCATCTCCTGCAGAACCGGAGACAACCTCGAAAAGTGGTACGACTGGCTCAGAAAAGCACGCGAAGCCAAGAAGTAGGCGTACGCAACATATCTACAAAAGGGCGTCCCAAACGGGACGCCCTTTCTTTTTGTGCCTCCGGCGGGTCTCCGACGGCCCTCCGGGGGCTTAAGAACCCTTTTGCAAAAGGGTTCTTAAGAATCTCCCAAAAACTTTTGTGTTGCCAAGCCGCACGAGGCTTTCCGAAAGCTGAGGCGTATAGGCGGCTTGGCGGGAGGCTGATGGCGGTTGTTGAGCTGGCGGGGGAGTGGGAGTGCAGGGGGAGTTTTGATGATAAGCTTGTGAGCAGAGAAAGCTCTCCTTGACGAATTCTCCTTGCTACAGAAGCCCGTCAACCAAGCCCTACAGCTCCCAAATCCCCGTCAGCGGGGTTGCAGCTTGGACGC
>Ga0182238_1000087_pt1 | contig 32955 bp, 27 predicted proteins | sample hydfrates6_PW_90_FD_132439 | JGI IMG/M metagenome (GOLD analysis project Ga0182238, IMG submission 132439) | Subsurface microbial communities from deep shales in Texas, USA - hydraulic fracturing test 6_PW_90 | ecosystem: Environmental > Aquatic > Deep subsurface > Shale gas/oil reservoir >... | reverse complement strand
GCGGAGATATTACAGTATTTTCCGAAACTTTTCAATAAATAACAGTTGCTTATTTAGCAAATTGGCTTTTTAAAAACGGTCGCAGCTACCGAATGCACCCCCTTACAGGCCCCTCCTCGCGCTCCTGGCGCGCTCAAAAAAAGGGGGAGGCTGGAGGGGGCTAGGCCCTCTCAGATAGGCCGGGCGAAGCCCGAGCCGCGGCTCTTTGCCTGCCACAGCCTGGGCCAGGGGTCTGGCTCCCGCGCCCATGGCTCTCTCGCCAGGCCGCACCAACCCCCTCGCCCTCATGGCACTCCGGGCGCCCCCCCGTGGGGCGCAACTGCTTCGGGAAATCGCCGCCAGGCGATCCGCACTCCCGCGACCAGCCGGGCTCAAGACCGGTCGCAGAAAGTCAAGGCTTTTTGCGCGTCGGCAAGCGTGAGTAAGTACGTCAGAGGTCGGATTGGAGAGGGGCGGAACCCTGAATGCTCATAGAATCTTGCGGCTTGTTTATGCAGCGCGTGGACAAGCAGGGCCCGAATACCGGCAATTTCCGCTACCTGAAGCGTTCGAAGAATGGCATCCCGCAAGAGATCGAAGCCAAGACCCTGCCCCTGCCATTCCTGATCCACTGCCAATCTCCCCAGCACCATTACAGGGATGGGATCTGGCATGTTGCGCCGCACCTTGCCAGGAGCCTCGTTTGCAGTCACCGCCCCTGCGGCCAAGGCGTAATAGCCGATGACCCTTCGTTCGTCGGTGATGACATAGGTTCTCGAAGCCCCACTGGTCTGGTTGGTCAGCGCCCTTCGCTTGAGCCAGTCGTCCAGAATCTGCTCGCCGGACTGAAAAAGAACGACATCGTGCTCCACTGTCAAAAGGGACGGCGCGCAGATCACTTATCCCACCCTGGCTTACGGGCCATGAGGGCAGTCAAGCGTTTATTCTCCTCGGGAGAGCTGTCCAGAAGCTTCTGGAACGCCTCGAACCGTTCGGCTGAGACGGGAAACAACACTTGATCGAGGATGGCGTCCTGCGCGGCCTTGGTGGCGGCTTCCAGGATGAAGTCCGTCCTGGTCTTGCTGCTAAGCGAGGCAGCCTGGTCGATCAGGTTGCGCTGCTCGGGGGCCACACGAATATTGATATTCGTGCTGCGACTCGGGGAAGTGGTCTGTGGCATGGTCAAATCCTCCTGCCCGAAACATAAGGCTTACGGAAAACGCTGTCAACACATTGTGCGCACAACAGGAGAGTGCTTAGCCCCCCCAGAAAAGAGAGGGCGAAGCCAGAACGGAGGCTCTTCTTCCCAGGGGTGCGGCATGGAGCCTGACTCTTGGGCCACGGGCACAGCACTTCCACCCACATGGCCCTCCGGGCACCCCCCGTGGGGCGCAACTGCTCAGGGAAATCTCCGACAGGCGGTCCGCTACGTGGCCTCTGGCCACGTCCCGATGGCCGGGTGCAGCCGCAGCTCGCCCCTGGCCACGGCATGAGCCTCTTTGAAAAAAATGCGAACCACATTTTTGACACATAAGAGATAGCATGTTAACTATTGTATTCAATGAGTTCTCTTTATGGTTAATATATTGTCTCCTGCTGACATTCAAGCGCGGATTGCCCAAGCCCTGCGTGAAGCTCGGCTGGCGGCGAACCTGACGCAACAAGGGCTTGCTTCCCGCGCCGGGGTCAGCCTGGGCAGTCTCAAGCGATTTGAGCGAGAGGGTGAGGTCTCTTTGAAGAACCTGACCAAGCTCGCCTTTGCCCTGCGGCTTGAGGGAGAGTTGAGCGAGTTGTTCCGTTCGCGCATGGACGGGTCGCTCGATGAGCTTATTGAGCGGACCAAAACCAACCAGCGGCAAAGAGGACGCAAGTCGTGAAGGGCAAGTTTTCTCCGATAACCTTACTGTCGGTCGATCTGGAGCTTGGTGAGCCGATTCGCGTTGGACGACTGGCGTTTTTCGAGCGGCAGATAGTCTTTGAATTCGACGAGAATTTTCCTGCCGACACGCTCAATATCTCGCCGTTCATGCTCCGGCCTTCGCCGGGGTCAACGCTTATAAAGGGACCGGACAGGCTCTTTGACGGGCTGCATGGCGTCTTCAATGACAGCCTGCCCGATGGGTGGGGGCGACTGCTCATAGATCGCAAACTCCGTGAGGTCGGCATCCGCCAGAGTCAGTTGACGCCGCTGGATCGCCTGGCGTGGATTGGTTCGCGGGGCATGGGAGCCTTGACCTATAAGCCCGAACATCCGGCCCTGGCAGATGGGGACGGTCAAAAATTCACCGACCTGGATGCCATTGCGGACGCGGCAAGAGTCGTTTTGGAGGACAGCCCGGAGGCGGTCTTCGACCAGCTTCTGGAGGTGGGTGGATCGCCTGGCGGTGCTCGGCCCAAAGCTCTGATTGACGTGTCCGTCGATGGAGCAACCGTCATCCACGGCGAAAGTGATTTGCCTGACGGCTATGACCACTGGCTGGTCAAATTCGGAGCAAGGGAGGATGTTCCCGAAATCGGACGGATTGAACAGGCGTATGCGGACATGGCCGCTGAGGCCGGAGTCACAATGCCGGAAACCAGAGTGTTCCCGTCCAAGAGCGGGCCTGGATATTTCGGCATCAAGCGCTTCGATAGGAACGGCTGTCGCCGCTGGCACATGCACACGATCTGCGGCCTTCTCCATGCCGATTTCAGGCTGCCGAGCATCGGATATGAAGAGTTGCTCAAGGCCACAATGGCACTGACCCGGCAGCAACCCGATCTGGAGCAGATGTTCACGAGGATGGTTTTTAACGTATACGCCCACAACAGGGACGATCACACGAAAAATCACAGCTTTCTCATGGACGCCAGCGGAGAATGGCGGCTATCGCCAGCATACGATGTCGTCTTCTCAGACGGCCCTGGCGGAGAGCACTCCCTGGACATCGGCGGCGAGGGCACGGCTCCGGGAGAGGCTGACATCCAAAAGGTGGGCAAGTCCGTGGGACTCTCCAAGGCATTCATCGCCGACTGCATCGACAAGGTGCGGACCTCGGTTGACCAATGGGCAACGTTCGCTGATCGTCACGGCGTGCCGCGAAAACTGACTTCTGAAATTGCTTCGGTGCTCGGTGTGGCCGGGGCGAAAGAAGTGGTCCCGGTTGGTTGGACAAGTTCGCGACCTTGCTAAGGTGGAGCCCTGTGAGTGGGTCATGCCGCGTTGAGGGCTAGCAGAGGGCCGGGTGCAGCCGCAGCTCGCCCCTGGCCACGGCATCGGCGTTGGGCTCCTGGGGATGCCCCGCGTGGTCGAGGTAGAGGCATCCAACGTGGCAAAGCGGGAGGGTTGGGAATATCTCGCGGGCGTGCTCGGCTTGTTCGAGGAGCAAACGCTTGGCTTGACGCAGATCCAGTTCCACCGGAAGGTCACGGTATCCGAGCGAGTTGCGCAGCACCTGATCTATGACGGCCTCGGGCGCCCAGCCCGGCGAATGCCCGGTCACAGCCCAGGCCAGGCTGGCCAGGGAAAGCCCATCCTGCAGCTCATGGAGCACCTCGCGGTAGAGAGACACGTCCATGGCCAGGGCCAGGCCAAGAACACGATCAACGGCCAAGTCTACGGGATGGAACCGGTCGCCAGCCTGCAACGGGAAGAATCTGCGCGCCGGTGGAGCTGGCGGCACTGGCTCCTGGCCTTCTATCTGCGCGGCGAGGGCGTAGCCAGGCCGGCCGACATGATGCTTGTACTGGCGCAAGATTGCTCGTACATCGCCCATGCTCCGCATGTGATCCAGACGCAGATTCCAGAAGGCTTCAGGGTGTTCGATCCTGGCAAAGTGCAGTAGTTCTATACACCTAGCCAGGGGCAGAGGGGTCGGCATGGTTAGGCCTCCCGCTCCCGCTGGAGCGACGAATAGATCGTGCTGCGGCTGCAGCCATATTCGCGGGCCAGGTCGGTCTTCTTCTCGCCAGCCGCGGCCCGCTCCCGGACCTGCTGCACCTGGTCGGGCGAAAGCGCCGGCTTGCGGCCCTTGTATTTTCCCGCTGCCTTGGCCAGTGCGATTCCCTCACGCTGGCGCTCACGGAGTATGGCGCGCTCCAGCTCGGCATAGGCAGCCATCAATTGCCGCTGGAATTTTGCAAAGGGGTCGTGGTGCGCCCCGGGCGTAAATGTTAGATTCTCTTTGTGGAATCTGACCACCACCCCCTTGTCCAGGAGCTGCGCGACCAGGTGCTCGCAGTCGATCATGGAACGACACAAACGGTCGATTGAGTGGACGTGCAGGATGTCGCCCTCGCGCAGATAGTCGAGGCACGCGGCCAGCTCTGGCCGGGCGGCCGCGTCCTTGGCCGAGGCCTTCTCAGTGAATGTGCGGTCCAGCTCGACGCCCTGGAGCTGGCGTGCCGTATTCTGGTCGACGCTGCTGACTCGGATGTAACCTACGTCTTGCCCGTTTCCCATGCTGCACCTCCAGCGTCAAAGTAGATTCTAAGACTAAGCTGTACACTGTGTCCAAGATTTGAGCAAGCACTCTACCTGGACGGGATTTTGGGCGTGGGCTGGGTGTTGGATTTGGGTACACCCCACACACAAAAGTTGAGTGCTCTCAGCGGCTATCTCTAAGAGATCCTCGCTTAATCCTTCCGAAAATTAGTGGCTCTGAAAAGTAGAGTTTTCTCGTAAACCCGACCGATGAGATCCGACATGAAGAAATCGCGTTATACCCACTCGCAGATACTGGGCATCCTCAAGCAGGCCGAGAACGGCATCCACGTGACTCAACTCTGCCGCGAACACGGCATGAGCAGCGCTGCATTCTATATAAATGGCGCGCCAAATACGACGGCATGGACGCCTCCATGATAGCCCGCATACAAGAGCTGGAACGGGAGAACACCCTACTCAAGCGCATGTACGCCGAAGAGAAGATGAAAGCCGAAGTCGTAGCCGAGGCGCTCGCAAAAAACTGCTGAGGCCGACTCGCCGCCGCTAGATGGCCAAAGAAGCGGTGCGGGCCACTCCCCTGCCCGCCACGCTGCGGGGACACTCCCTCGGCTCCGCTTGTGCGGGTCTGCCGTCCCTTGGGCGTGCGGCACGCGCGCCGCGCGCAACGGGTGGTGCGTGCGTTTCTTCTCCGATGCTGGTTCATGAGGGGCACTCTACCCCATCCGGACGGGCCTGGACAGGGTGCAGGATTTCACTCTTGACGCCTCGAAACGACAAAACCCCACCCCCGGACGAGGCGCCCACGAAGGGAAGGCGCCCCCGGTCCATGTCCGGGGATGGGGTGCCTGACTCCGCATGCGGCGCCGGCGCAGGGGTATTGCGGCAGGAGCGGCTCCCATCCTGCCCAGTGTGCAGCGCGTTGAAGGGCCCGCCCTGAACCTAGGTGGAGCCGCGGGCCAGGGCTCAGGCCGGCAGTGCCGTGGCGGAGTTGGCTTGCAGCAAAAGCTTTCCTGTTTCTTCCGCGGTCAAAGGTTTGGAATAGTAGAATCCCTGCACGCTCTGGCACTTGAGCTGACGCAACAGGTCCAGTTGGCTCTTCTGCTCCACGCCCTCGGCCACCACGTGCAGCCCCAGACTGTGGGCCATGGCCACCACGGCGCGCACGATTTCGGCACTTCCTGGCCGGGTGCCCAGCCGCTGGATGAAACTGCGGTCCACCTTCAGGGAATCGATGGGCAACTGCTCCAGGTAACTGAGCGAGGAGTAGCCCGTGCCGAAGTCGTCCACGGAGATCCTCAGGCCCAGGTGTTTGAGCCGGCGCATCATGGACATGGTGGCGCCGCTGGTGTCCATGAGCAGGCTCTCCGTGAGTTCCAGACGCAGCAACTCGCTGGGCAGCCCGGTCTCTTCCAGAATCTCCAGCACGGACTCCACCAGATCGGGCTGGCCGAACTGACGGGGCGAGAGATTGACCGAGAGGGTGACGTGACCGATGCCCGGGGTGGTTTCGCGCCAGCGGGCCATGGTCCTGCAGGCCGTGCGCAGCACCACTTGCCCCAGTTCCACGATGAGTCCGGTGTCCTCGGCGATGTGGATGAACTCGGCCGGGGGCAGCAGGCCCTGGCGGGGGTGTCGCCAGCGCACCAGGGCCTCGAAGCCCTCCAGGGCAGGGGCCTCGCCGTTGTCGGGCAAGGCCATGATCGGCTGGAAATGCACCTCGAATTCGTTGTGCAGCAGGGCCCGGCGCAGGTCGTTCTCCAGGGCCATGCGACTCACGGCCTGCTCCAGCATCTTGGAGTTGAAGACCTTGAAGCGGTTCTGGCCGCATTCCTTGGCCCGGCGCATGGCGATGGCCGCGTTCTGCAGCAGCTCTTCGGGCTCGCTGTAGTGGGTGGGGCTGACCACAATGCCGAAGCTCGCCGTGAGGTGCGCCTCGTAGCCCTCCACCTCCACGGACCGGCGCAGGGATTCGCGCACCCTCTTGAGAATGCGGATGGCCTCACCCGGGTAGGCCAGCTCGTCCAGGATGATGGCGAACTCATCGCCGCCCAGGCGTGCCACAGTGTCCAGCCGGCGCACGTGGTGCAACAGCCGGGTTGAGAACTCCACGAGGAACTTGTCCGCCAGCACGTGGCCCAGGCTCTCGTTGACGACCTTGAAGCGGTCCAGGTCCACCAAGACCACGGCGTAAAAGTAGTTGCTGCGTCGCTTGGAGCGCTCCATGGCATTGGCGATGCGATCCAGGCAGAGCACGCGGTTGGGCAGGCCCGTGAGGTGGTCGTGCAGGGCCTGGTTGCGCAGTTCCATCTCCCTTATCTTGCGGTCGGTGATGTCGCGCATGCTGCAGCGTCGCCCAAGGAACCCGTCCTGCTCGTCGGACACCAGCCGGCAGGACATGGTCACCCAGCACATGCGGCCGTCCTTGCGGAACAGCCGAAAGTCTCGCGGATCCTCCGGCGCCATGTCCTCGGTGTCGCAGCCGCAGAGGAACTGACGCAAGGCCAGCAGGTCGTGCTTGTGCACGATCTCTTCCAGCAGGCCCGGCCGCCGGAAGAACTCCTCGGGCTCGTAGCCGGTAATGCGCCGACACGAGGGACTGATGTACAGCAGGTGGCCCTCAGGGCCGTGCCAACTCTCGCAGTCGTGGGTGTTCTCGGCCACCACCCGGTAGCGCTGTTCCGAGGCACGCAGCTCACCCTCGATGTGTTTGCGATCCGTAATGTCCTGGATCAGGGCCAGCTTGGCCATGGTGCCGTCGGTATGGCGCAGGGGCGCATTGCTCACCGAGTACCAGCGCTCCGTGGCCGGGCTGCGCACCTCGTAGCGCACGGTCTCGCCCCGGAGCACCCGGTCGTGGACGCACCAGGGACAGGGCGCGTCGCGCCGGTGCAGGGCGCGGAAGCACTCCTCGCCCGCGGGATCCCGGCCCAGCTCGGCGCGCAGGCCCGCATTGGCGTACTCGATGCGCATTTCCGCCGAGCAGATGTACACGTAGCCGTCAAAGGCGTCCTCCAGGGCTCGCAGGCGAGCGCGCTCCTCCTGGAACTCCAGCTCGTGGGAGAACAGACCCAGCAGGGTGTGCCGGATCTTTTCCGTGCGTACCGTGCCAATGGCCATGGCCAGCTCTTCCAGCCGTCGGCACTCGCCGGTGCTGTCCGTGTAACGGGTAACGATGTCCATCAAGTGGCATCCTTTCCTTGCGGCGCGATTTCACACAATGGCTCGCGCCCGTGAACGGCACACGGCTACGGTATCCACGATGGCCAGGATACGCTCCAGGTCCAGGGGTTTCTGCTGCACCTGAATGCCCAAGCGGCGCAAATTGTCACGCTGCCCATTCTCCATGCCCCCGCCCGAGACCAGCACAATGGGCATGTCCGGGCGCATTTCACGCATGTGACGGGCCAGTTCCAGGCCGTCACACCCGGGCATCTGCTGGTCGGTGATCACCAGGTCGTAGCGGGCGAGGTCGCCGGCAAAACTGTTCAGGGCGGTGGAGGATGAATCAAAGGCGTCGCAGCAGATGCCCTCCCAGCGCAGCATCTGGCAGATGGCCGAGAGGCAGAACTTGTCGTCGTCCACAAGCATCACACGCATGGTCTTCTCCTTGCCGCAGGTTGACTATTGCCTCTCTAACAAGAGCCGTGCCAACCCCGCGCCGGCCAAGGCGAAACAATTTATTCAATACTATCGGATAGATGAGTCGCGAACGCAGAAGCCCCGCACAACGCCGCCACAGGCGGTCGCTCAACTTCAAGCACTCGTTTTCAAGCACTGTTCAGGCGGGAGCAGACTCAGGGAGCGGATTACTGATCCAGCAGGCGGTAAATCTTGTTGCGGTCCCAGCCGAGGAATTCCGCGGCCTTTGACTTGTTCCCGTCGAAGCGGGCCACGGCCTGGAGCACGATCTCCCGCTTGAGGGCGTGCAGATAGTCATCCAGGTTCAGTCCCTCGTCGGGCAGCTGGAGTCCGGCCAGGTCCGGCAGTGCCAGGGGCATGGGACGCGCCGCCGCGCCGCCGCCGTGCAGGAACTCCAGATGTTCGGGCAGCAGTTCCGGGCCGTCGTGCATCAGCAGGGCGCGCTCGATGGCATTCTTCAGTTCGCGCACGTTGCCCTTCCACTCCTGGCCGCGCAACAACTCGGCCCCGCCCCGGGAAAGACGCTGAAAGGCGCGCCCCTTGAGTTGCGCCTGCTGGCCCAGGAACAGCTCGGCCAGGGGCAGGATGTCCTCGCGCCGCTCGCGCAGGGGCGGGATGTGGATGTAGCCGATCTTCAGGCGGTGGTAGAGGTCGCGGCGGAACAGGCCCTGCTCCACCATCTCTGCCAAGTCCTGGTTGGTGGCGCAGACGATCCGGGCGCGCAGCTCACGCTTCTTGATGCCGCCCACCCGGTAGAAGGTGCGCTCCTGCAGCACGCGCAACAGCTTGGGCTGGAAGTGCAGGGGCAGATCGCCGATCTCGTCCAGGAACACGGTGCCGTCGCCGGCCGCCTCCAGCTTGCCCTTGGCCCCGGCGCGGTGGCTGCCGGTGAAGGCGCCGGACTCGTAGCCAAACAGTTCGCTCTCGAAGAGGTTCTCCGAGATCACCGAGCAGTTGATGTCCACAAAGGGCGTGGTGGCAGCCTCCTCGCCGAAATGGATGCAGCGGGCCACGATCTCCTTGCCCGTGCCCGTCTCGCCCTCGATGAGCACGGTGACGTCGTGGTTCTCATGGTACAGCCGGGTGTTGCGCAACACTTCCTGCATGCTGGATGAAACCGCCACCACGTCCCCCACCCCGGCCACCTGGCGCAGCATGCGCCGCATGCCGTCCACCTCGCGTCGCAGGTCCTCGGTGGCCTCCTCGATGCGCTTGTCGCAGTGGTAGGTCCGCTCGATGTTCTCCTGGCGCAGGGACTGGTGCTCGGCGCTGCGCTCCACCACGGCGATGAACTCCCGGGCGTCCAGGGGTTTGCGCAAAAAATCGTAGGCGCCGCTGCGCAGGGCCTGGATGGCGGTCTCCACGTCGCCGTGCCCCGTGACCATTATCACGTCGCTCTCGGCCGTGGCCGGGGTCTCCTTGATGCGTTCCAGCAATTCCAGCCCGTCCATGCCCGGCATGCGGATGTCGGTGACGATCACGGGAAAGAAAGTTTCCCTGCACAGTTCCAAAGCGTGTTCCGCGCTGCCGCAGAGCACGGGCTCGTGCCCCAGCATGGACACGGTGTCCCCCAGGCTGGAGAGGCTGATGGCCTCGTCGTCCACCACGAGTATCTTCACGGCTGCTCGCTCCCATGGGTTGCGGCGGCCTTGCGGCCCTCCGCACTTGTCGTGCCGCTGCGCTTCATGTCCACCTGCAGGCGTGCGCCCTTGTCTCGGGGGGACTGCCAGGCCCGGATCTGCCCACCCCAGCCGGTCACGAAGGTGTGCACCAGGGCCAAGCCCAGGCCCAATGAGCCCTTGGTGCTGAAGAACGGATCAAAGATGCGCTCCTCGTTGCCGTCCAGGCCGGGACCATTGTCCTCCACCACCAGGCTGGCCCCGTTCCGGCTGGCCGCGGTCTCGATGACGATGGTCTTGTCTTGGGCCTGGTGGGTGTCATGGGCGTCGACGGCGTTGGTCACCAGGTTGATGACCACCTGCTCCAGCTGGATGGGCGTGGCCATCACCAGGGGGTCGCCCTCGGCCAGCTCCATGCGCAATGTGATCTTGTGCGCGGCAAGCTTGGCCGAGATCAGGTTCAGGGCCTTGCGCACGCACTCGTTCAGGGGCGTGGGTTCGGGCTGGGCGTTGTCCTCCTTGCTGATCAGCCGGCGCATATGCTGGATCACGTCCTCGATGCGGTCCGTGGCGTCAAGGGACTTGCGCACGTGGTCCAGGATCACGCTGCGGTCCAGGTCCTGGTTCTGCTTCATGCGCATGAGCAGCCCGGTGATCCACAGCTTGAGCGCGTTCAGCGGCTGGTTGATCTCGTGCACGATGCCCGTGCCCATGGTGGCGATGAGGTCGGTCTTCTGGGCCTGCTGCATGCGCTGGGTGAACTTCTGCTCCTCGGTGACGTCGGAGTAGATGACGATGTAGCGGTCCACGGTGTCGCCGTCGCTGGAGATGGGGCAGGCGATGATCTTGAAGCTGCGCTGCTCCCCGTCCAGGGTGATCTCCCGGGTGATGGTCAGGCTGCGCCGTTCCCTTGCCGAGCGCAGGCAAGGGCAGTCCATGCAGGGCTCGTCGCCCTGACCCAAAAAGCTGAAGCAGACGGGCTGCTGGTGGAAGTCCACGTGGGGGAACCACTCCTGCATGGTCTTGTTGGCCGTGACGGTTCGGAAGGACTCGTCCAGAAAGAGGATGCCCAGGGGCAGATTTTCGGTGATTGTCCGATACAGGGTTTCGCTCTCGCGCAGGGCCTCCAGGGCCTTCTTGCGCTCGGTGATGTCCAGGCCGATCTCCCACGTGGGCCAACCCGGGATGGGGCACTGGTTGGACACGTTGCTCCAGGCCACCACCCGCTCGCTGCCGTCGGCGCAGCGCACCGAGTTTTCCCAGTCCCGGTAGTCCAGCCCCTGGCGATGGCGGCTCTCTACCTGGGCGCAACGATACTCGTCGTCGGGATAGAGCATGCTCATGGCCTGGGGATTGCCCACGATGCTGTCGGCGGGATACCCCGTGACCCGCTCGGACTCGCGGTTCCAGAACACGTACTCCTTGCCCTCCCACTGCGGGCCGTGGGCGTGGATGAGCACGGGCATGTAATCCACCAGCAGACGCAGGCGCTCCCCGCTGCGGTGCACCTCCTCCTCGGCCGTCTTGCGCTCGGTCACGTCCTCGGCAATGGCCGCGGTGCGGTAGACCGCGCCGTCCTCGTCGCGAATGGGGAAAATGCGCACGTGCAACCAGCGCTCCTCTCCATCCTTGCGCACGATGCGGAACTCCTCGTCAAAAAGGCCTCCCTTTTGCTGGTCCTTGTGCGCGGCGTGCACCCGATCTCTGTCACCGGGGTGCAGGGCGTCCAGAAACAGCCATTTGCGCTCGTAGGCGGCGCTGCGCGGCTCGCCCCACATGCGCTCGAAGCCCGGGCTCACGTACAGGATCTGTCCGCTGGCCAGGTCGCGGATCCAGAAGGTCACCTCGATGTTCTCCACCAGTTGGCGAAAGCGCTCCTCGCTGTCGCGCAGGGCCTGCTCTGTACGGTTGCGTTCCGTGATGTCCAGGATCGAGGCCACGCTCTTGCGCGTGCCGGGGATCATGTCGGTGTTGACGATCACGTAGCGACGCTCGCCGTGGCGGTTGATCATTTCGGCGTCGTAGCTCTTGGGCACGCTTTCGGGCTCCTCGCGCCTGCGCCGATGGTAGTCCAGCATGCGCTTCCGGGTCTCGCCCTCGAAGAACTGTGTCCAGCGCAGCAGTCCCTGGATCTCCTCGCGTGAATAGCCCGCCACCTGCTCAAACTCGGAGTTGACCAGCGAGATGGTGGTATCCTCTTCCACGATGACCATGGGCGTGCCGCGGTTCTCGAAGATGGTGCGGCAGAAGCTTTCCGACACGCGCAGGTCCTCGGCCATGCGCGTGCGCTCGGCGATCTCGTCCTTGAGCTGCCTGTTCACACACACCAGTTCGCCGGTGCGCGCGCTGACCACCCGCTGCAGGCTGAAGGTCCAGACAAAGAGGATCAGGGCGCAGCCCGCGGTGCCGCCCAGCACGGCGTAGAGCACGTTGTGGAAGCGCTCGTCCGCCAGTTGCTTCCAACGCACCGGATCGTAGATGAGCTTCTGGATGTTCAGATCGCCCTGCACCAGGCCGGTCTGCTTCAGGTAGGAGTGCATGCGCTCCCACCGCTCCGGGTTCACGTGCCCCATGGCTTCCTGGGGGTAGTTGCACAGCCGCTGCACCCGCTCGCTCTGGAAACTGTTGAAGACCAGCACGTCGTCGGTGGGTGGATAGATGCGGGGCAGGTCCCGGGCGATGCGCTCCACGATCTCCCTGTCGTGGGTCAGGGCGTATTCCCAGCCTTTGAGGCTGGCGGTGAGGAAGCGCTTGACCATGCCGGGCTTCTCCTGGACCAGCCCGTCCGTGGTGAACAGGGTGTCGCCGTAGAAGTCGATGCCGTACATGGACGGCCGCATGACGTCCGCGCGCACCCCTGCCTGGTCCAGCAGGTAGGGGGTGGTCAGGGCGTTGCCCAGGATGGCGTCGATGTGGCCCTGCTTCAGGCTCTGGGCACTGGAAAGGCCTTTCTCCAGGGGGGTGAACTCCAGCTTGCCGGGGTCGAAGCCCTCGGCCCGCAGCATGGCCTGCAGCTCCACTTCTCCCAGGTCGCCCTTGCGCCGCAGGATACGCAGGCCCATGAGGTCGCCCGGGGAATCGATGCGCCGCTCCTGGGGGGTATAAATCTCCACGGTGCTGTGCTGGAAGATGGGCGCCAGGATGACCAGGGGAGCGCCCTGGTCCCGGGCCACCAGGATATTGGCGTCGCCCACGCCGAAATCGGCTCTGCCCGCCACCACCTCCCGGGAGGAGTTGATGAACTTGAATCCGGGCTCCAGGGCGGAGCGGATCTCCACGTCCAGTCCCGCGGCCTCGTAGTAGCCGTTCCACTGGGCCGCATAGTATCCCGCAAACTGGAACTGGTGGTCCCAGCAGAGCTGAAGCACCACTTTTTCCAGATTCTGGGCCTGTGCGGGCGCCGGGGCCAGGAGCAGGGCCGCCAGCGCCGCCAGGATCAACCGCATCATGCCTATGTGCCCACCCATGCTTTCCCCCCGAAAGTCATGCGGTTTGGCGACGTTGCCGGGAATTGCGCCCACCATACGATGCGCAAATGCCTCTGACAAGCGGCATATTTGAACACGGCCGGGACATTCAGAATCCCCCCCTGCTAGCCCCGTGGTAGTGGCAGCCCGGGCAGCCCCTCTTGTTGTAGTGGCGCGAGCCGTGGCGCGAGCCGTGGCACGAGGCCTGGCAGAAGTCGAGCCACTGGGCGTCGGTCTCCGCGGTCAGGGACACGGCGGCGCCGTTCACCGAGGTGCGGATGAGGTAGATGTTGGTGGTGGAGCCGTGGGGCTCGTGGCAGTCCAGGCAGCCCAGGGTGATGTTGGACACGTTGTCGCTGTAGGGCGGCTGGATGCGTTTGGGCGTGCCGTCGTAGGCGCCGTGGGCATCGGCCGTGACCACTCCGTCCACCGGGGTCCAGTTGATCTTGCGCAGGTTCCGCGGGGTGCCGGGCAGGCGGGGGTTCTCGCTGTAGATGGTGTTGTACTGGTTGTGGCAGTCCGTGCACAGGCGGTTGTAGTCGGGCAGGTTGCTGCCGTCCTGTACCGAGTCGTTGGCCGGTTCGAAGCGGTCAGTGCGGCCGAACCAGAAGGGCGCCTGATAGTCGCCCGCCGCGGAGGCGCGCTCGTCCGCGGCGTCCCCGAGCAGGGAGCCGTGATCCGAGGGGCGAGACACTGCGGTGTTCAGCACCCCCCCGGCAAGCGACACGGGCGAATTGTCTTGGGCCAGGTGGGGGTTGTGGCAGGCATCGCAGGGGTTCAGGTCGGCGGGGAGGCTCCAGGGGATGTTCTGGGCGTCGTACATGGTGCGCCCCAGCACCTGGCTGACAATGGAGGGCAGGTAGTGCGAGGAGCCCGAGTTGGTGTGCGAGAAGGCGTCCTTGATGTCCGAATCGTAGCTGCCCGCCGCGGTGTGGCCGCCAAAGGTGTAGCTGTAGCTGCGGTTGGGCGGCACCCCGCCGCTCTGCATGCCGCCGGCGGACACGTGGCACTGAAAACAGAAATTGTCGGTCTGGCCCGCGGCGTTCTCCTCAAAGAGCAGATAGCGGTCCGGCCCGCCCCGAGGGATTGGCTCTGAGTCGTCCACGCTGGCGTGCTGCTCGTGGCAGTGGGCGCAGTTGCCCCGACAGTACTGGGCCGTGGAGGTGCGCAGCACGCCAGTGCTCTGGTCCCCGTGGGCCGAATCCAGGTAGGGTCCGGCGTGGGAGAGCCCGGCAAAGGCCAGAGCCAAGCCCAGGGCCAGAATGATGCGGGCCGCAAGTTGCCGGCCGCTCAAGGGTTTCTGTTCGCACATGGTCCGTTTCCTCATCGTTTCTGCGTGTGGCAGGCGCCGCAACCGTACAGGGCCTGTTGCAGATCCGCGCCGCCGTAGTCCCAGCGCATCAGCTTGGGATAGGGGCTGGCATGGGCCCGGTGGCAGGAGAGGCACATGACCATGTCCTGGCCGGGGGTGACCGTGCCGCTCACCGCGCCCAGGGCGGGCCGGGCCACCGGCACCAGCGGGTCGTAGGCGGTGTAGCCCTGATATTCGCCGCTGCTGGGCAGCACCGCGTCCGAAGGGTGGCGCAGCCAGGCGCTCTGGCCGGTGACGGTGTCGTCCTGCACGTGGAAGTCGCCGTGGCAGCCCGCGCAGAAGCCTGTCATGGTGTCGCCGATGCCGGCGAAGCCGTCGTTGGAGGTCTTGTCCGCGTCGATGCCCAGGTACTCGTTGTGCGCCGTGGCCGTGGGGGCGTGCTCCCAGTCGGGGTCCTCCACCCCGGACACGCCGTGGCCGTCCCCGTTCTTGTGGCCTGCCAGGAAGCGGTACCAGCCCTGCCCCGCGCTGTTCACGGCGGGCCCGTCGTCGTGGGCGTGGTGCCAGGTGGTCACCGTGGCCTCGCTGACGCCGGAGACCATGTGGCAGCCCTCGCAGGCGGTGCGGCCCTGCAAGTGGCCGGTGCCCGAGTACGGCAGGTGGAAGTTCTCGTGGCAGGAGTCGTTCTTGCACCCGGAGGCGTCGCCCGGCGCGCCCGAGAGTGTGGCGTCGTCGCTGAAGATGTTGTGCCCGTGAGAGTCGCCCCGCACGAGCCAGTAGAAATTGCCCGCGGCCAGCCCCGCATGGGTCATGCCGCCGTCGGCCGTGGCTCCGTAGGCGGGCTCGGCAGTGTTGTGCACGATGGGCGCGCCCGTGGTCGGGTCCTTCCAGGTGCTGCCGTCGGTGGCGCTATGGCAGCCGATGCAGTCCGTGACCAGGAGCCCGGGATTGGGCGTGGAGTCGGCGGCGAAGCCCGTGCCCGTGAAGCCGTAGGCCATGGGCTGGCCGCCCTGGCTGTTGTGCATGGTATGGCAGTTGGAGCAGGGCCCCGTGACCATGGCCTGGGCCGCCGCAGCCCAGGCCAGCAACAGGACCAGGGCTGGCGCGGCCCGCCGCAGGAGCGTCTTGACCATGCCCATGCCTCTCCTTCCCCCCTTATTCGAACACGCTCACCCGCGCGTTCTGGGCGTCCACCACGAAGACGCGGCCGTCCCGCCCCGCCGCGATGTACGAGGGATAGTGCAGCCTGCCCTCGCGCCAGCCCTGGCCGGCGAAATGGTGGAGGAACCCGCCGTCCCGTCCGAACACCGAGACCCGCCCGGCGTGGCGGTCCAGCACGTAGACCCGGCCTCGGCCGTCCACGGCCAGGCTCACCGGGAAAAGAAATCGCCCGTCGCCGCGCCCCCGGGCGCCGAAACGGCGCACCACCCGCCCGTCGCTCCCGCAGACCAGGACCTCGCAGCGCAGGGCGTCCAACAGGTAGAGGCGGCCGTCCGGCCCCGCCTTCACGTCGCGCAGGTCACGGACCCCGTCCGGGCGCACCTGGCCGCGCAGGGCCAGGTCCGGACCGAAGCTGAGCACCCGCTGGTTGGCCTGGTCCAGCACGTGCAGCGTGCCGTCAGGGCCCAGGGCCAGGTGGCCGGGGTGCACCGGGTTGGCGCCGCCGGCCGCGGCCATGTCCAGGGGCTCGGCACGCTGCCGGGCCATCTCCAGCACCAGCACCCGGCCCGTGGCCGGCTCGGACACGAAAAAACGGTCCCGGGCGTCCTTGACCACGCCCATGGGCCAGTGCAACACGCCTTCCACGGCAAAAGCCGAGACAAAGGCGAAGTCCTCGCCGTAGGCCAGGATGCGGTGGTGCTCGGCGTCGGTGACGTAGAGCCGGCCGCGGGACTCGTCGTAGAACACCGCGCCCAGGCGACCCAGGGGCCCGGCCTCGGTCCCGCCGGTAAGCGAGACCAGGTGGCGGGGCTGGCCGCAGAAGCCGGGCGCGGCCCAGAGGCAGCACAGGGTCGCCAGCAGCGCGGCGCACCAGAGCAGAGGCGCTGCCGCGGCGCGGGACAGGAACACGGGCACGGGCGGGATCATGGGGTCCTCCTCAATAGCCTTTGTGGCATTGCACGCACAGCTCGCGGTCGCGGCCGAAGCGCAGGTTGTACTCGGCCGGGCCGCCCATGGGCGCGTGGCAGGTGATGCACGAGATGGAACGCCTGGAGCGCGGGTCGCGCGCCTCGGGCCCCACCGGATGGGTGAAGGTGGCGTGGCGCTCGTGGCACGAGGTGCAGAGGACCAGCTCGTCGACCGGGAACAGGTGCGCCCGATTGGAGCCGTGGGGCCGGTGGCAGGACGTGCACTCGCCCTTGTCCACCAGGGGGTGGCGGTGGTCCCCGTCCTCTTCCATGCGCTGCCGGGTGTCCCAGTGGCAGTTCAGGCACAGGCGCTCCTGGCTGGCCTTCTGGAGGGCGGGCTGGTCCGAGGCGTGGGGACTATGGCAGGATACGCAGAAGACCCCGGGCCCCACGTGGCTGGACAGCGCCTGAAAGTCAGCGGCCTTGTTGCCGTGGCAGCGCAGGCAGACCTCGGCTCCCTGCTCTGCCGGCGGCCGCCCGTCCGCATGGCACTCGCTGCAGCGGCCTGCGCCAAAGGGCTCGTGGCGGGAAGCCTTGAGCAGGCCTCGCGATTCCGCGCCGTGGGGGCTGTGGCAGGAAGTGCAGTCCGCGCCGCCCACGTCGCGGCCCTGATGCCCCTGCCGCGCCCGGGCCGAGTCCGCCCCGTGGCAGGCCGAGCACAGGGCCGCGCCCGCGGCCCGGGTCAGGTCCGGCGAGGGCGCGGAGTGCGCGGCGTGGCAGGCCAGGCAGTCGCCCCGGGCCGCAGGCGCGTGGCGCCGCGGCCGGGCAAAGCCCTGGCCGTCGTGGCAGCCCAGGCAGAGTTCCCTGCCCCGGGCGCGCAACAGCTTGCCGTTGCCCGAGGCGTGGGGAGCATGGCAGGACAGGCAGCGGCCCCGGGCAAAGGGCTGATGCTCGAAATCCCCGTGGCCGGAGGCTTCCTGGTGGCAGGAACGGCAGAGCCGTTCGGGTTGCTGGGACACCAGGCCGCCAAAAGGCGCCGCGTGCGGATCGTGGCAGGACCCGCACTCCATGCTCTGGAACGGGGCGTGGGCATTGTCCCTGCCCTGGGCCTCCGCCACCTCGGGATGGCAGCCCAGACAGCCGCGGTAGGAGGGTCGCGCGGGCTGGGCCGCCCAGGCCAGAGCCACGGCCAGCAGCACGCCGCAGCAGGCCAGGCCCGCGGCCAGGGTGCGGCCGGAACGTGTTGCACGGCGAAATCTCGAGCGCATGGTCTATTCCCCCTGGGCGTCTTGGTGGCAATCCAGGCACTGCCGCTTCTGGAAGGGGCCGTGCTGCACCGCGTGCAGCAGGCCCGGCTCCCGCGACTGGTGCGCCTCGTGGCAGCCGGTGCAGCGCGCCCCCTCCACCGGAATGCCGTAGTGCGCCGCGGCCATGGCCGGGTCCTGATCCTTGTGGCACTGCACGCACAGCGCGGCCGCGGGCCGTTCCAGGACGTCGGGCAGGTCCGAGGCATGGGGGCGGTGGCAGCCCAGGCACTGGCCTTGGCCTGCCGGGGCGTGGGTTACGGCGGCGGGACCCGCCTGCTCCGAGGACTGCAGGATGTCCTGGTGGCAGGACAGGCACAGCGGCCCTGCCGGGCGGTTGAGCCGCCCCGGGATGCGACTGCCGTGCGGGTTGTGGCAGGAGGTGCAGCGGCCGTCGCCAAAGGGTTTGTGCACCTGGTCGCGGCCCTGGTCCGCGGACAGGGCCGCGTTGTGGCAGCCCTGGCAGTTCTCGCCCACGGGCTGCAGCAGATGGAAGTCGTGGTCGCTGGCATGGTCCGCGTGGCAGTCCTCGCAGCTTCCGCGGGCAAAGGGCGAGTGCAGTTCGCCGCCCCGGGCCGATTCCAGCATGGGGCCGTGGCAGCCGAAGCAGAGCCGGTCCCGCGGCTGGGAGAGCAGGCCCTTTGCGTCCGCGGCGTGGGGCTCGTGGCAGACCACGCACTGGCCGATGCGCACCGGGGTGTGCACGTTGACCTTGTCGTAGAGCATCCTCTCCCGGCGGTGACAGTTGTAGCACTGCTCGGCCTCGGGCTCGCGCAGCAGGGCCTTCTGGTCCGCGCCGTGGGGCGCGTGGCAGGCGCCGCAGTCGCCCTCGCGCACGGGCTGGTGCACGGTGCCCCCGGCGTAGCGGCCGGTCTTGTGGCAGCCGCCGCACAGGTCCATGCCCCGGCCGCGCAGCCCCTGGGGACGCTCCCCGGCGTGTGGGCGGTGGCAGGCGGTGCAGCGCCCTTGAGCCGCCGGGTCGTGGGGCCGGGCCAGGGCCAGCTGCGCTCCGGTGGCCGGGTGGCAGCCCGTGCAGAGGGCCCGCCCCGGCAGCACGGTCTGTCCCGGGTTGTCTGTGGCATGGGGGCTGTGGCAGTCCAGGCAGCGGCCCTCCCCGGCCGGGGCGTGCACCCAGGCCGCGCCCTGTGCGGCCACCTGCGTGTGGCAGGTGCGGCAGAGCGTTTCGCCCTCGGCCTGGAGCACGGCCTCGCCTCCCTCCCCTGACTGATGGCAGGAGCGGCAGCGGCCCTGGCCAAAGGGCGCGTGCACCGACTCCCGGAACAGGTGCTCCCGGCTGGAGGAATGGGGGGTGTGGCATTGCGGGCATCCGGCCGCGTCCACGGCCAGGCCGCCGTGCGCTTCGCGCAGATCCGCGGCCTTGCCGTGGCAGCTCCCGCACAGGGCGGCCGGCTCGCGGACCAGCAGGGCCTCACGTTCCCCGCCGTGAGGCGTATGGCAGGGCGTGCAGCCCTGCTCGGCCAAGGGACGGTGGCGATGGGTGCGGGCAAAGGGCTCCTGCTCGTGGCATTCCAGGCAGGCGATTTCCGGTTCCGCGCCCCTGGGGCCGTGCAGCAGGCCCTTGTGCTCGGCGCCGTGGGGGTCGTGGCAGTCGGCGCAACGGCCCTTGGCCGCGGGCTCGTGGTCCACGGGCCATCGGCGCAGGGCCTCGGCGTCCTCGTGGCAGCCGGCGCAGAGCCGCCTGGGCTCGGCCTTCAGGTAGACCCCGCCGATGACCCCGTGGGGCTTGTGGCAGGATTCGCACAGGCCGTTCTCCACCGGCGCGTGGGCCACGGCCCGGTTGCGGAAGTCTGCCAGTTCCTTCTGATGGCAGTCGGTGCAGCTCTTCTTGCCGATGCCGCCCCGGGCCGCGTCGTTGCGCTTGCAGCCCGCCCCTCCCAGCAGGAGGCACAGGACAAGGCAAAACAGGATAGCCGCGGCGTGTGCGCGCCGGGTGCTGGTCATGGACGCTCCCCCCTTGGCCCGTGCTGCGGGCCCGTCTGTCCGTCCCCGGCGGTCTCGGCCGGGGCGTTTCGCGGCTGCCAGAGCTCCTGGCGCACGCGCTCCAACAGCTCCCGGTCCACCCGGATGCTCGCCCGGGCGCGCAGGCCCGCCAGGTAGCGCTCCAGCATCTCCTGGTAGCGCTGCTGGGTCAGATGCTCGCGGATCCACTCCCGCACCCGCTCGAAGGGCGCCAAGGCGCCTCCGCGCTGTCCCTTGAGCTTGACGATGACGTAGCGGCTGCCCTGGGAGAGCACGCCGCTGCACCCGCCCTCCTCCAGGCCGCGGAGCGCTGCGCGCAGCCGCGGGTCCAGCGAGGCCACGGGCAGCCAGCGGCCGCCCGCCTCGGCGCGCTCCGCCTCCTGCGCGGCCAGGAACTCGAAGTCCGCGCCCTGGCGCAGTTCGGCCAGGATGCGCTCGGCGTGCTCCCGCTCGCTGAAGACCATGCTGCCCAGGCGCACCTCCTGGCCGGCGTGGAAGTCCTGCTCGTGCTCCCGGTAGTACCGGTGCAGGTCTTCCTCCTTGGGCACGGCCAGGGGAAACACGATCTGCTGCTTGAATGCGGCCAGCAGCAGTTCGCGCTCGCGTTTTGCCAGCAACGCCTGGAAATCCGGTTCTTCCCCGTAGTCGCGGGAAAGGGCCTCCTGCCGCACCAGCACGTGGGTGAGCAGGGCCTGGAGCACTTGCTCCTTGAGCGCGGCGTCGTCCTTGGGCAGGGACTCGGCGTGGCCCACGGCCATGCGCGGCGGTGCGGCGCGGCGGCGGGCCGCCCGCTCCAGGTCGGCCAGGAAGTCGGCCAGGGGCACGCACTCCCTGTCCACACGGGCGAGGCAGCCTTGGTCCTGCGGCTGGGCCTCGCCCGGGGACACGCGCTCCAGCAACTCCCGGTCCACCTCCACGGTCGCCCGGTCGCGCAGGGCCTGCACAAAGGCCTGGGAGAGTTCTTCCTCCCGCTCCTGGCGCAAGCTGCGCTCGATGCGCGGCCGCATGCGCTCCAGCACGGCGTCGGCGCGGGTGGCGTTGCCCGAGTAGTGCTCGGCAAAAAAGGCCTCTACGCGGGCGTCGTCCACCGCGGCCCTGGCCAGGACCTCCTCCCGGCGCAGGCGCACGATGGCCTGGGTGGCGGCGAAGTGCTCCAGCCCCTGCCGCACCTCCGGGGTCCGGTCCAGGCCCAGGCCGCGGGCCTCCATAAGCATCAACTCCTCGTCCACCAGGCCGTCCAGAATCTCCACGATGTCCACGGAACCGGAGTCGGCCCCCGGCTGCATGGGCGCGTAGCGGTGCAGGGCCGCGATGCGCTCCTCCAGGTCGGCCCGGGTCACGGTGCGACCGTCCACCAGGGCCAGCACCCCGCCTCCTGGGGCGGGCGCGGCTGCCGCTGCCGCGGCCAGGGCCAGGCACAGGGCCGGAATGCACAGGAAATTCAGACGGATCACGGCATGTCCTCCAACAATTCCGCCACCACGTGTCGGGTCAGGGCCCCCACGGAGCGCACCAGCCCGAAGTCCAGCACGCGCACGTAGTCGTGGCCGCTGCGCACGTGATGGGCCATGTACAGGATGTTGCCCGTGTGCGCGTCCACCAGGCGCACGCACAGGCCCACCTGCGGGATCACGTCGGGTCTGCGCTCGTCCGTGCCGGAAAATACCTCCACCTCGCCCATCAGCACGGCGTCCACGCCCAGGCGCGTGCCCATGAGCGCGATGGCCTCGGTGGGCACGCCCTGGCGCACGATGATCCGCTCGCGGATGAGAAAGCCCGTGACATTGCCGGGAAACTCCACCCTGTGGCGGCCCTGCTCCACCAACCCGGCAATGACCGTGCCCGTGACGATGCGCGCGGCCTCGGGCACGGCTGTGTTGTTGCGGAAGGGCAGCACCGCCACCCGCCGGGTCTCGGCCCCGTGCCGGGCAAAGGCGTGCACACGCGGTCCGGAGCAGGCGCAGCAGGACAGCAGCACCGCCAGGAGCGCCAGGCCGGTCGCGCTGCGGGTGGGAAAGGGGTGTCGATGCATGATCAAAAGTCCTCGTTCCATGGGTTTTCCGGTGTTCCTTCCCTTGGCGCCTCCTCGGGCTCAGGCGCTGTCCTGGGCCGGCGCAGGGGCAGTCCTTCCGCGATCAGCCGGTTGCCGGCCAGATCCCGGGCCCGCACCGTGCAGCTTCCCGCAGTCTCGCCCGGCCCCAGTGCCGGACCGCTTTTTTTTTTGGCAGGGCCACGGTCTCGGGCATAGGTCCTTGGCCCCGCAGGCGGACCACCTCGGCCCCGCCGGGCGCCCGCACCACGACCTCCCAGAACTCCAGGCCGCTTCGCTCCTGCACAGAGAGCCGCAGCACATCGGCATCCCCACGTCCCGAGCCCAGGGCCACGGACACGCCGGGCGGGGTGACGTCCATCAGCAGCCCCACCGCCGGAGCGCGGGAGCGGTTGCCCGCCTCGTCCTCCACGGCCAGCAAAAAGCGGTAGCGGCCGTCGGCCACTGGCCGGCCCTGGTCGTCGGTGCCGCGCCAGACAAGGGCCTGGGGCAGAGGTCCCAGGCCGTCTTCCCTGCGCACGGCCACGCCCTTGGCGTCCAGGATGGTGGCCTGCCATCCCCTGAGGGTCAGCACCCGGGAGACCTCGGGCAGCAGCAGGGCGTGGTCCTGAACGCCGTCGCCGTTGGGCGAGATGACCTCGGGATTGCAGCGCACGGAAACCTGGGGCGGGCTGTTGTGCACGATCAGGCTGGCCGCTCCCTCCAGCACGTGCACCCGGTTGCGGGAGTCCGTGACGTAGAGCACCAGCGGATAGACCCGCTCCATGGCAGGCGCCTGCAGCGACCCGTGGTAGGTGGAGCCGTCACGGGTGCGCAGGGGCACCTCCTGGCCCAGCAGGTAGGCCTTGACCTGGCGGATGCCGCCCTGGAAGAGGCGGAACTCCAGGGTCAGGGTGGTCTGCTCGCCGCTGCGCAGAACGTCCGGGGAGAAACCGGCCCGCATCAGCTCGAAGGGCGGCGGTCCCGACTCGGAGCGCGGCAGCTCGCTGGGCAGGTCCTGCATGATCTCCGTCACCACCCGGCCCACCAGGACCTCCAGGGACTGGATGCGGCCCAGCCCCAGCACAGAGGCGAAGTCCTGGCCGGTGCGGGCCAGGGAGTCGGCCCAGGCCACGGAGGCGTCGCGGCAGTCCACCAGCTGCAGGGACAAGGCCACCCGCGGCTCGCCCCCGGCCTGTTGCACGTCGGCAAAGCCCATGAGCAGAGCGTCCGCGTCCAGGGCCAAGCCCAGGGCCCGGATGGCGGCGCGGTCCAGGAACTCGGGCCGCCGGATGCGCTGCCGGGCCAGATAGCGGGAGACCTCGGCCCCGGGCAGCACCGTGACCCCGCGGTCCTCCAGGGCGCGCACCACCACGCCGGTCACGTCCACCCTGCCCGACTCCCCCTCGGAGACGCTGAAGCAGCCGAAGGGCAGCACGGCCACGCGCATGGCCGCGGCCGCCCCGGGCGCGGCGAACAGCGCCAGCAGCGCCGCCAGCAGCGGGAGCGTCCGGAACAGGACGTGTGCGCCCGCGCTCACGGCCGGCTCCTGGCGGTGAGAGTGTCCAGCATCTGGGCCACTGCCTCGCGGGTGAGGTCGCTGGTACTCTTGTGGCCGATGCCGAAGAGTCGATCCATGACCGTGCCCCCCTGCACGTTGTGGGTGGCCTCCCAGAGGATGGCGTAGGAATCCGCGTCCACCAGCTTCAGGGACAGGGCCACCTCGGGGTAGGACCCGCCGCCCGAGCCCGGGCCGTACTCCTGCACCGCGCCCAGCATGAAGGCCTGCACGTCCAGACGCTTGCCCGCGTTGAGGGCCATGGCCTTGCTGATCACGCCCTCTTCGCCGCCATAGCCCTCGCTGCGCAGCACCTTGCTCACCTCGCCGAACTCCACCACCTCCACCCGCCGGCGCAGCAGTTCGGTGGCCACCACGTTCATCACCTTGCCTTCGGCGTGCTTCTCCTGGGTCAGGTTCTTGAAGGGCACCAGGGCCACCCGCTCCACGTAGGAAAGGTCGGTTTCCGGGTGCACGTAGGTCAGGGGCGCGGCGCAGCTCCAAACGGCCAGAAGCAGGGCCGGGAGCAGGAACGGCGGGAGGGCGCGGCGCACGGGAACCGGCATCAGAACCTCGCGGTCAGGTCGGTGGTGAAGGTCTGGGTGGTGGTCACGGAGTCGTCCTGCTGACGGCTGAAGTCGTAACCGAAGACCAGGCTGAACACGCGGCTGATGTTCCAGGACAGGTCCAGGGCCAGGGTGTCCAGGCTGCCGCCGTTGTCCTCTCGGGAATAGTGCAGGGCCACCTGCACCTTGCGCGTGGGCAGCCAGTTCACGGCGTATTGCTGCAGCAGCTCCTCCTGGCCGCTCTTCTCGTCACGCTCCAGACGCCAGGTGCCGCGGTAGTAGATGTCGCGGGAGGGTCGCCAGTAGGCCGTGGCCTTGTAGATGCTGGTGAGGTCCTCCGGGGAGCCCGTGGTCTTGGACCAGGTCATGCTCTGCTCCAACTCGGCCGTGACCGTGCGGGTCAGGTCCAGCTGCAGGGCGGTCTCCACCCCGCGGCTGTCCGTGGCGCTGCCGCCGGCCACGTTCTCGTAGCGGCTGGCGCTCAGGTCCACCTCCATGTCCGCGCCCCGGCGCAGGGCCGCGGAGACCTGGAGCAGGGCCGCGTCGCTGCGCGACTGCAGCACCCCGTCCTGGGTGGACTGGCTGTGGCTCAGGGAGAGGTCGGTGTCCAGGGTCTCCAAGGGCGAGGAGAGCAGGTGCACCGAGGCCGAGTCCGTGGCCGTGTCCGCGCCGGCGCTGTCCATTTCCATGCGCCGCTGCAACTGGGCCACGGTACGCAGCAGCCGGTGCAGGTCGCGCTCGGCTCGGGCGCTGAACGCGTGGGAGGTGCGCGTTCCCGCCCCGGCCCCGTCGTCGCTCTCCTGGCGGTAGCGGCTCGCGTCGTAGCCCAGTGTCAGCCACTGCCACGGGCTGTAGCCCAGGGTGAGTTGGCCGTTCTCGGTGAGCCGCTCGCTCTCGGTGGTGGTGCTCGCCTCGTAGGTGCGGGAGGCCCAGGCCTCCAGCTCGGCAGCCTCCAGGCCGGACACGGTGAGATCGGTCTCGGCGTTGACCACCTTGAAGTAGCGGGCCTCGGTGCGTTGAAAATCGATTTCGAAACGGCGCTCCTCGTCGTCGTAGGCGAACTCCGCCGCGGCCGTGACCCGCTCCCAGTCAACGCCGTCGTCGCTGGACCAGACCTCCCAGACAAAGGCACGGGCATCGAAGTCCTCATCCTGCACATACAGACGCAACTGGTCCGCTTCGCGGGCGTAGTCCAGGTCCAGGCCCAGGTGCCGGCCCTGGGAGCCGGGCCCGGCGACGTCGATGCCCGTGGAGTTCTCGCGGTCGCCGTCCACCAGGGAAGCCATGGGCTCCAGGGCGCGGCCCGGGTCGGGCTTCTCCTGGGCATACAGTCCTTGCACGGCCAGGAGCTGCTCGTACACGGTCACGTCCTCGGCGCCAGTGACCGCGGCGCTGGTGGTCTGCACCAGGGAGTAGCTGCCCGAGGCGTGCAGGGCGTTCTCCAGAAAGGAGCGGTTGAAGGAGGCCCGGCCCTCGCGGGTCAGAGTCTCCTGGCTCAAGTCGTTGACGTAGTCCTCGTCGGTGGTCCGGCGCAGGGTCCCGGAAAAGGTCATCCAGCGCCAACCGTAATCCAGGCTTCCGGCGAACGCCGTGGATTGGGAATCGCTTTCCCGCTCGTCCAGGTGGTCGTAGTCGCGGTCCTCGTTGTAGCGCAGGCGCAGCACCGGGTAGCGGCGCAGCTTGGTGACCAGGTCCAGGTTCCAGGTGCGAGAGGTCTCGCGTACCCCGTCGGCCGTGGCCGCCAGCAGGTTGGCGTTCTTTTCGGTGACGCGGTAGCCCGCCATGGCGTCGAAGTACTCGTTGGCCACGTCCAGGCGCAGATCCGGGGCCAGGCAGGTGGACTTCTCGCCGTCGGTCTCGGACAGGGTCACGTCCAGGTCGCCCAGAAAGGTCATCTTGGGGGTCAGCTCCTTGCGCACCCCCAGTTGGTAGATCTGGTCGAAGGAGGCCGTGCTGGTCTCCCCTTCCGCGCTCTCCGTCTGAGTGAGGCGGTAGGTCAGGTGGGCGGAGCCGTGCACGTCGTCGGCGGCGTGGACCCCGGCGGGCCACAGGGCGGTCATGGTCATGGTCATCAGTGCCAACATCCTCAGGAGGGTTCTCGGGCCGCGTCCCCGCGCCCGGCGTCCCGGCCGGCCCGGGCGCGTGTCGCCGCCTGCCTTTCCGGGCACCCGATCCTCACTCGTTTGCCAGGGCGACGCCCCAGGGCTCGCGTCCCACCTCTATGGTTGCGGCCACGGTGTTGGCGGTCAGGTCCACCACCTGCACGGCACGGGCCGCGGCGTCCACCACGTAGAGCTTGCGCCGCAGACGGTCCAAGGCCATCTGGCCGGGGCCGCCGCCCACGGCAAGGGTGCGCACCAGTGCGCCCATGGGCGCGTAGACAACCGCCACCGCGCCACGCTCGGGCAGGCTCACGTAGATTCGGTCGGAGAGGCCGGCCAGCAGCCGCCAGGGCCGCGGCAGCGAGGGCACCCGGTTTCTGGTCTGCCCGCCCGGCGAGAGCGCGGCCACGCTGTTGGAATTGCGGTTGGCCACCCAGAGCAGGCCGTCCTGCACGGCCAAGCCCGTGGGCTCCTGCCCGGGGGCCAGGCTGCCCTGCACCGAAAGGTCCTGCACGCCCACCACGCTCACGGTGTTGGCCCGGGCGTTGGCCACGTAGAGCAGGCCTCGATCGTCATCCACGGCCAGAGCGCCGGGGCCGTCGCCGGTGCGGATGCGGCGCACGGCCAGGTCGCAGGTGGCGTCCACCACGGTGATCTCGTCGCCGTCCGGGTTGCTGGCGAACAGCCAGCGCCCCTCGCCGTCCAGGACCAGGTCCCGGGGCGCGAGGCCGAAGTTGGCGATGGTCCGGCCCACCCGCAGGGTGGAGGTGTCCAGCACGTCGATGTCCCGGGAGCCGGTGTTGGCCACGTAGAGGCGGTCGCCCCCCGGGGCCAGGGCCAGCCCGCGCGGGCCGCGGCCAACGGCCACCACCGCGCCCACGGTGTCGGTGTCGCGGTTGACCACGCACACCGCGTCGGAGTCGGCGCAGCTCACGTACAGGGCCACGTCGCGCATTACCTGCCCCTGCTTGTCCACCTCCATGCGCGGGGCGAACAGATAGGTGTCGCGCACCGACTCCTGCGGCCGCCAGCGCAAAAACAAGCCCAGACACTGGCGGGCCCCCAGGCGGAAGGAGATCGGGGCCTGCCAGAACCCGTTCGGATGGGGCAGGGCCAGGGAGGCGCGCTTCTTGTCCCGGGCCACACCCGCCTCTGCCAGGCGCAGGCGCAGGGCGTCGTAGCCGCCCGGGGGGAGGCCCAGCTCGCCCAGCAGGATTTGGCCGCCATCCTCCAGTTCCCGGGCGCTCACGACCCGCTGCACCGGCAGGACGTGCCAGATCCCGTCCCGGGTGCGGAAAGCCACCTCGGCCACACGGAACCAAACCCCGCTGCCGTCGTCGCCGTCCGTGGACAGGTACAGGAACACCCGACCCTGCTCCGGGTCCGGAGCCTGGTCCGGGCCAGAGGAATGGGTGCAGCCCTTGGAGAGGATGAGCATCAGGCCGCCCAACAAGGTCCAGAAGACGAGCACGGCCAGGACCATGGCCGGGCCCGAACCATGGTGCGGGCGTGGAACCACGGAACGCCGAGACCTGAAGTGCCAGGGCAGCCTCACGGTCTCACCCCCAGGAGGTCGTCGTCGCCCTCCGATTCCCGCACCAGCAGCACCTGCACGCGATTGTTGAAGGTGTCGGCCACCAGCACGTTGCCCGCGGGGTCCACGGCGATGTCGTTGGGAAACTGGAACCAACCGCGCACTACGCCCTTGCCCCCGAATTCAAAGAGCAGCTCGCCCTCAAGGGAGTATGCGTTGGCGGTGTGGCGCATGTAGTCGATGACGTAGAGGCGGCCCTCGGCCTCGTCCACGGCCAGGCCCCTGGGCCGGCTGAGCTTGCCCGGGCCGCCGCCCTTGGCGCCCATGCGCCGCACGGGGCGCTCCTGGGCGTCGTACACGTAGACGCGGCCCATCTCCTCGCTGAGCAGGTAGAGGGCGCCGCTTGGGCCCACGGCCACGTCGCAGACCAGCGCCTTTTCCGGGGCCTGCTTGCCCAGGTGGTCCTCGGGCCTGATCTGACGCAGGTAGTTGCCCTGCCGATCCAGCACCAGCAGGCCGCGGTGCTCGGCGCCGGCCACGTACAGCTCACCGCCCGCGCCCAGGGCCAGGGCCCGGGGCTCGAAGGTCTCCGCGCCGCGAAAACCCGAGAAGAAAATGTCGCGCACGCGGCCCAGGGCCGGGTCCAACACGGTGATGCGCGCCCTTCGCTCCTCCTTGGAGGGGCGCTGGGCCACGAACAGATAGCCCTCGGCGTCCACTGCGAGACCCGAGGGGGCCACAACGCCGTCTGCGCGGCCAATGGAAAGCAACGGGAAGAAGTCGTGGGTGTAGACCACGATGCGGCCGTGGCCCGAGTCGGTCACGTAGACTTCTCGCCGCACCGGGTCCACGTTCACCCGGTTGGGATAGGACAGGACAAGGCCGTCGTAGTCCTCGGCCAGGCACTGGGCGCAGCGTACCATGGCCTTGGGGATATCCTGCGCCGATGCGGGCAGGGCCAGCAGGAGAAGCAGACCTGCGGCCCACCCCCAGGCAGCCAGGGCCCGGCAGGGGTCCGGGACCCTGGCTGAGGGGGGCGTGAGCCCGGGGGTTGAGGTTGCCCCGCCATGCGCATGCTCAGTCGGATGGGAGGCAGGCTTCCGAGCGTGCGGCGGGGATAGGAGGGGAGGTGTGTTGCGTGCACCGCGGCGCACGGACCGCGCACCGCCGCCGGGGGAGCGCTTGGGAGACGGCCTGAAGGCCGGGCGCAGGAAGTCCTGCAGGGCGCAGAGGATGCGTTGCGTGCGCATGGGTTCCCCCGTGTTGCGTGCGTTGGTGCATGATCCGTATGCTCAGGCCCGCGCTGCGGGCCGCGGTTCGTCTCCTGCCGGGGGGCGATCCCGCCCGGAACCAATGGCTCCGGGCGGGCCGCCTGCCCTGCTTGGAGGAGGTTCGTTTACGACCCGCGCTGCTTGTTGTGGCAGCCCAGGCAGCCTGAAGTCAGGGCGCTTCCGGCGCTCTGGGCGCTGTAGTCCCAGCGCAGTATGTCGTCGTAGGGCGTGCCGTGGGCCCGGTGGCAGGAAATGCAGGCCACCTGGGCGTTGTCCGTGGTGTACGTGCCCGTGGTGTCCAGGGCCGATACGTCCGCGAAGGCGAACGGGTTGTCGCGGTAGTTCACCGTGGCGGACCAGCCCCCCGTGGTGGGAATGGCGTTGTCCGTGGGGTGCCGAATCCAGTTGGTGCCGTCCGAGGTGTTGGCGCTTCCGTGAAAGTCCGGATGGCAGTTGGCGCAGAGCTTGTTGATGCCCGCCGTGGTGCTGGAGCTGTAGACGTTGTGCTCCTCGCCGGTTTCCCAACCGTCGGACATGGCCGCTTCCCAATCCGCAGCGCCCTTGCCCTGCACGGCGGTGTGCGTATCCGCGATCTGCAGGTAGCGGTAACCGTCCTTGCCCCCGTGATGGAAGCCGGAGATGCCCGCGTCGTTGTCGTCGACCGTGGAGTCACCGTGGCAGCCGCTGGCGCCGGCGCAGGTCAGGTCGTTGGGATCGGTGGAACCCGCACCCAGGTTCATGCCCTTTGTCAGACCCGGGATGGCGGAGGTGAAGGTGTCGTCCTCGCCCAGTGCCGAGAGCGCGATATCCACGTTGTGCACGCCCGCGTCACTGGCCACGATCTGTCCTTCAGTGCCGGCGTCCTTGAAGGTGCCGCCAGCGCAGGAGTCCACGTTGTAGTTGCCGTCGATGACCGGAGCCCCGCCCACGCCGCCGTTGGTGTGGCAGCCCACGCAGTTGTTCAGGGTCAGGTGGGCGATGGCCGAATCGCCCGTGGTGGTCACCATCTTGGCGCCGTCCTGCGAGTTGTGCATGGTGTGGCAGTTCACGCAGGGCCCGCTCACCGCGGCAAGGGCTGCCGACGCAGCCAAAGCCATTACGGCCAGGCAAGTCAACAGCGCCCAGGCCATTGTCGAATGGTTGAGTGTTCTCCTCGTCATGGTCGGTCTCCTCTTTCCAAGATTGCCGCGTTGCACTGCCCGTCGGCCGCTAGTCCGCGGCCAGATTGTGGGCGATTCCGTGGCACTCGTTGCACTTGCTGGTGTCCTGCATCATGGCCGAGGAATGGGGCTGGCCGTGGCACTTGCTGCAGGGATCTATCTCGGTGTGCTTGGGGTGGCACTCGCCACAGCCGACGCCGGAGTGCTTGGTCACCTTGTGGGTCAGTTGCTCGTAAGGCTCCTGGTGACAGCCGGCGCAGACCAGAGAACTGGTGGTCTCGACATAGTCGATGCGCGTGGGGCTGTGCACCGGGTGGCAGGTCATGCAGTCGGCCGAAGCCATCTCCACCTCCGGACTGTGCGAGGCATGGCAAGTGGAGCACTCGGGAACATAGCCGTGCTCGTCCATGTGGCAGTCACCGCAGGCCACGGCGTCGCTGTGCATGCTGGGGTGTGCCTCCATCTCCTGGCGCTGCGCCGCGTGGCAGGCGCCGCACTGACCGTCGATGCGCTCCATGGGGATGGCCAGGGGCCGGTGCGGATCGCCATGGCATTCCAGGCAGGGCGTCAGGGCCTCGCCGGTCCCGTGGTAGGGCCCGCCGTCCGCAGCGGTGTGGCAGCTGTCGCACTTGGGCATGATCTCGTCGAAGTTCTGTTTGCGGGGGTTGTACACGTGGTACTGGGTGTGGCAACGCACGCAATCTATCTTGTGCTTCCCGCCCTGCTCCTTGATGGCGTTGTAGACCGGCAGGTGGCACTGGCTGCACTCCTCGGTGCTCAAAGGTTGCACATCCGCGGTGTAGGGCTCGGCCGGCTCGGGGGGTGCGGACTGTTCCGCCTCGACCACCTCCTGATCCGCCGGGGGCTCTGCGGGCCGCACCGCGCCGGACTTCTGGCAGGCCGCCAGGGCCAGCAGCACCGCCGCCGCGGCCGCCACGGCCAGGACAAGGCCCACGTTCCTCGCATTGGTCATGCATGCACCTCTGTGTCGCTTGTGTGTGTCCGTAAGCACCTGGCCCCTCCTATCGCCTCATGTCGTGCGCCGTGCCGTGGCAGTCGCCGCAGTCGTTGAACTTCTCGAGCATCTCGTCGGGATGCGGCTTGCCGTGGCAGGCGAAGCACGGCGGTATGGTCTTGTGCTGATCGCGATGGCAGTGCACGCACGAAAGGTCGTGGTGCTTGCTGGTGTTCATGGACAGCACGTTGAAGGCCTGGTCGTGGCAAGCCCCGCAGTAAGGGTCCGGCGTCTGTTTGCCGTAGGTCACCTCCAGGGGCTGGTGCGCGGGATGGCACGAGTTGCAGTCCTCCAGGGTCATGCTCTCTTCGTGTTTGGCGTGGCAGTCCATGCAGCTGGGCACCTGCTTGTGGTCTGCATGGCAGAAGGTGCAGGAGACCTCGCCGTGCATGCTGGGATGCCGTTCCATTTCCCGGCCCTGCTCCTCGTGGCACGTCAAACAGGGCCCTGTGATGTCGCCTTCCATGTCTAGGTCCAGGGGCGCGTGGGCATTGGCATGGCAGCTGGAGCAGTTCTCCAGTTGATAGTGCGGTTCGCCCGCATGGCAGGCCCCGCAGGACGGAATGGCCGCCGCGCCCTGGGGCGGGTGCTCCTGATGACAGTCCTGGCAGCCCACCGCATCCCGATGCAGACCACCTCTGGCTGCGATGGCCGCGGGTTCGCTGGTGTGGCAGTTGGCGCACTGGTTGTCGCTCAGCGCGGGCACGGCCGGCGAGTCCTGGGCGCCGGCACCCCCCTGCAGCAGCGGCACCCCCCCAAAGAGCAGGGCCGCCAGCAGGAGCAGCAGCGTGAGCCGGTGTTTCGCCTTGGTCGGTTCCATCCCTATCCTCCACAAAAGGTATGCACTGCTCCGGGCGTTTCCAGCCGGATGCAGCGCGAGCACGGAACATCGCGTCTCTCTTCTGAATCAGACCCGTCTCCCCCAGGACCGTGAAAGGGCCGAGCCATGATTTGATGCGCTGCACACGGTCTTCCCTCTCTCCAAAACCCGTACCAAGTTGACCGCGCAGCATAATTACCTGAAATACAAGGACATGATCCTATGGACCCCCGTGGGGGCATGCCCTGAAAAACGCTCTGCCGAGCGCTCGCAATCAAGCAATGCTCGTTTCCGAGCACCGATTCGTAGCAGGTGCCTGCCAAAAATTGTGTAAACACATTGGGCGGATGCTAGGCATATGGCTGGTTTTCAAACCATGACCAGAAGCGGACCGACAAAAACAAGGTCTACAGCCTGTACGAGCCGGATGTGCTGTGCATAGGCAAGGGCTTCTCGTGCCTTCCGTGGGCCACCCTCACCTTGCGAATCGTTTCCACTGTCAGCATCTCCTCTCAGGCCCTCCAGTCGAAGTTCCTTCGACCTTGAGGGTTTTGCCCGAGGGGGGTCAATTTTGCGCGCCGATCAACACCAAGGACGTGGCGCACGTGCGCAGGCAGTTTGATTGTATGCTGTCTTGCGCACAGACGTCGGACAAAGGGACATGATCAAGGCCTTGGACGAGTTTCATGGCAAGCTCCGCGATAAGGTAATCCTGGTCGAAGCTGAATTCCGTATACCAACCATATCCCCTCTTCTCCCCCGCCCATCCCATGATATTGAAATCATTCACCGCATGCACACCATGCACGGAGTTCTCCATCACTCGTGAGGCCGGAATTTGCGCTAGTTTTTCAAGCGGTTACTCAACATAACCTATTGATATGATTGTAACTGTGGTTGATTGTCTTCAGTACTCCCTTTGATGCAACCGCAGTGGATTTTCTGGAAGAACTGGATGTGCCCTGCTACAAGATCGCCTCTTTTGAAAATGCGGATATTCCCTTGATCCGCAAGGTGGCCGCCACTGGCAAACCCATGATCATCTCCACAGGTATGGCCTCGATTGCAGAGTTGGATGAAACCGTGCGCACGGCCAGGGAGAATG
>Ga0182238_1000086_pt1 | contig 33051 bp, 20 predicted proteins | sample hydfrates6_PW_90_FD_132439 | JGI IMG/M metagenome (GOLD analysis project Ga0182238, IMG submission 132439) | Subsurface microbial communities from deep shales in Texas, USA - hydraulic fracturing test 6_PW_90 | ecosystem: Environmental > Aquatic > Deep subsurface > Shale gas/oil reservoir >... | reverse complement strand
TCAGTTCCATTTCATTTTGCAAATCATCAAGACCCATAGGTGATTCCAGTAGAAGAGATAGTATACTTCTGCGGATATTATTCTGAAGAGTTTTCAGCCCGGTGCTGTGATCTTCAGTTGGGTTGCGGTTGAGTTTACCTTCTTTTCTGACTTTAGTAAGCCATTCCTCTTTTCTTTTCTTCATATCCTCATCAGACATAGCAATCAATAATATGTAACCATTAATAACTATATTTTTTTTGGTATTTTGCATAAACTTAGTAGCTAGCTAATTTTCCCCTCTTCTAGGTGTCAAACAGGATATATCAAGAATCAGGGAAGTAAACCTAAACCTTAATTCTTTTTGACATTCGTGCTTTCCCTGATCCATGTAAGTTTATTCTTAAAAATATAAGTCCAAGAACTTATATCCCATTCAGTCCTTCTGCTTCTTTTCTTCTTCAAGAACAAACTTCTTTCCACAAAGGTCACATTTCCCATCATCTGTGACATTCGGTTGTCTTGGTGCATCACCACCACAAACTCCACATTTTACCATTTCCATTCACCTCCCACAAATTACGTGCGTCTAAAAGTTTGGGCGACAACGAATATATAATTGAGCATCCTCAAAAAAAGATTATTATGTAGAAGTATATTATGAATTTGATACATCCCTATAAATCTTATTGGACAATATGTCAAAATAGATATTGGCCTGAAAATAGAAAGCCTCGGGCGGGATTCGAACCCGCGACCTCGTCCTTACCAAGGACGCACTACACCCCTAAGCCACCGAGGCACGTTGTTTTTGGACTGAAAAATCTGCTTGGATTGTAGGTCCAAAGCCCATATTTCAGGAAGGCTTGGTAATATGGGTACTGGAATATATAAAACTAACATAAATGCCAGAATAGAATCATTAGAAAGGTCCAATGTATCAGACGCAAACAAAGAATTAATCACATTTTTTGCAGATTACTGTTTTACAGAAGGACTGAGTGAACATCGAGTCCTGAAGTACATCTCAACACTAAAGAGTATTGCACTGTCCATAGACATGGACTTCGATAAGGCTGAGGAAAAAGTTATTCGGAGGTACATAGCAAACTTAGAGAGGTCTGACAAAAGTGAATGGACAAAACACGACTACAGGGTAGCACTAAAGAAGTTTTATAAATGGCTTTTAAATGAAGACAATCCTGAACTGACAAAATGGATATCCACAACAATCAAAAAGAAGAATCAAAAAATGCCAGAAGACATCCTGAATGAGTCCGACATATTGAAATTAATTGACCATGCGACCAACAAAAGAGATAAGGCACTCATCGCTGTGCTATGGGATATTGGGGCACGAATAGGGGAAGTAGGCAATCTCCTAATAAAAAATCTCACATTTGATGAATACGGTGCGATCATAAACTTGAACGGAAAAACAGGATTCAGGAGGGTCAGAGCTGTATGGAGTGTAGAATACCTAAAGGAGTGGCTGAAGATTCATCCTGAACGGAATAACCCAAACTCACCACTATGGTTCAAACTTGGCAGTAAAAACACCTCCCTTGAGATATTACGATATGATGCAATACGCATGAGATTAAAGAAAATAGCTAAAAAGGCCGGAATAGACAAAAAGATACATCCACATCTTTTCCGACATTCCAGATGTACGTACATGGCAAATTATCTGACAGAGGCTCAAATGAACTTATATTTTGGGTGGGTACAGGGTTCAGACATGCCAAGTGTCTATGTACATCTTTCTGGCCGAGATGTAGATGATGCTATCCTGAAGGCAAACGGAATAATAACTGAAGACCAAAATTCTAGAAATCCGAATGAAACGGTTTGTTCAAACGTTGACATTTCAACAATCATGGAGTCGAAAATCAGCAAACTTATAGATGAACGGGTTAAACAGATATTAGGGCCTTAAATCGATGACTCTAATAATCAATACACTAAATCTTTAGTTTAAAATGAAGAATAATCTCCCAAATATGCAATATAACCCTACAAGAATATGTGTTATTGCATCAAATGTCAATAGCTACCTTTTTTCAACATTTCTTTCAGCATTTTAAAGTGAATTGGATCATATTTTATTTCATAACTCGAATTGAAATCTGTAAAAAGTACTTTATTGTCTTTGGGATTATCAAGATTTTTGAACTTAATATTTCCGTGCTTTATCAATGCTGCGTGGTTTGGACATAAGCATAAATAATTTGCTGGATGACGAATTCCACCATTTCTTTTTTCAAGTAAACTAGCAGTTATACAATAGTTATTTTTATTTTTGGTTCTAAAGGTAAAACCGCATATTTGGCATTTTCCTTTATAGTTATCCTTTACTTTAAATTTTGAAAATTGATTATCAGCTAGTTTTTCCATATTGTAGTTATATGCTCTTCGACTATTGTCATATTGAATTGATTCAATTTCATTTTCAAATTCACGATGAACGTTTCCATTAAATTTTCTTTCTTCTTCTATTGTCATTGGTTCTAAGTTTTCGTCGATGGCATAGAAATGTATATTATCCTCTGTATCTTTGCCATTATATTGTCTTTCGATTGCTTGCTTAAAATTCATATCTTTGGTAGGTGTTTTTGTTCTACCTTTATCTTTGTCTGTGTATGATGATTTATTGGAGTCAGACTTGTTTTCAAAAGATTCTTTCATTTCCATGTCTTCATTTGAATCTTTTGTATGCAACTCTTCTTTATCGGAATGAGAACAATTTTCAGAAAAGTTATCTTTGTCCCCATCATCAAAAAATGTTCTATTTTCAAATTTATTTGAAGATTCCGTTATTTCTTCGTTTGATTGATTTTCTGAGGAATATTCAATATTATTCAAAGGAGACTCAGAGATAATGTCGTCTTCATCTTCTTCCTCGTCTTCCTTTCCTAGTATATTTTCTACGCTTTTCTTGTTGCTCAAACTAGTATTTTCAATTTCATCTACTGTAGGATAATTAGCTCCATCCAAAACCTTGTGCATTTCTTCTAGTGAATTTTTTTGCAACAATAATTTTGCAGTATTAATAAAATTATTATCAAGGTTGGGATGCAATGTCTCAGACAATTCTGATGATATGCCATCTGATATTTCCTCAATAGGGCCCCTTACATAAATTTCATTTATAGTATCTTCATCCGTTTCCATATAACAACAAATAGCATTATCATTCTTTGTTTTGTACTTTATATGATCAACAAAAATATATGTAGAAACTTGTAAATTATCATAGTTATATACTTTTATCTTCGAACTAATATGCTTCCAATGTTTGTTTGAAGATGTATGCTCACCTTTATTACCAATTTTTATTCTCTGGAATAATTGGGCAAAATATTTTATTTTTTTAGTATAGGCTTCGTTTAATTCTAAAGAATTAGGAGATGGTCTGTTGATGAGTTCTTTATGAACCATTTGGCTAATTTTATTGATTTCTAATTTTTCAAAGAGTTCCAAATGGTCGTCATTATATCTCAAAAATCTATCTTTTAACTGATCTCGAAATTGATCTGATATTTTACGATTATCATCTAATATTGCATGCTTAGGAGTAATTAATTGTGATTTATTGTTGATCAAAATATGCATCTTTTGTAATTCATAAATTATTGCATCTCCAATACTTGAATTTTCTGCATGTTTGCTTAATTTAGTTAAACAATTATATACGATTTTTCGATCATTATCATCTGTAATGCAATAATTTTTCTCATGATATTTTAGCTCAATCAACTTTAAAATGTTTTTTATTGACTCAGCATCAGGTTCATCTGCAATATTTAGGCATTCAATCAGGTTGATGTATTTTTGAACAAACTCTGAAGATAGATATCCAATGTATTCATATCCATACAACTCACTACAATCATGCTTAAAGACTTCTGCTGGCGAAAAATACCTAGGTATTTTTTCTCCTTCGTATTTTATAGATATAGATCGGAATGATTGTAAAGGTTTTACAGATATTGGATCTTTATTCGACCTTTTCTCTAATTCTGAATAAATAGAGCTTTGTTTATCTATTAGTTTATTAGTAGAACTTAATTGCTTTAAATTTTCAATAATCATTTCAGTCGGTATTGTTTTTTTATTATTTAGCCCTATTATTTTTACAAATCCAGTTTTTAATTGGGATGAATTGGACATATCAAAGTACAAAACATCGTTAAATTCGGATAAAAGCGGCTGTGTATTTCCTAAATACAATTCCCTTGGCTTATAGAGTTTGTATTTGCAATCAACAGCTGGCAACCATTCAATATTCGCTAATTTCTCTAATGAACTCAAATTATTTTCATCAAAAGCGTCCCAATGTTTATTAATATAATTAAAAATGATTTTTATTCTTTCAATTAAATCATGGCTTATATTTCTTGTATTGATGGATTCAACAACATATTCCACTATATCATCTAACTTCAAATCTTTTTTTACACCCATTTGTTCAAAGAAATGACTGTAAGTGTTAATATCGTTATATTCTGGATATATGTAATTTTCACCAAACAACTCATCAAGTTCTCTAGATTTGAAAAATACTGATTCTTTGGTTGGACAATGGAATTTTCCATCATTACAGTATATTAGCTTTGTATTTAGCAATACACTTTCAATTTCAGAATAGGAATTCTTTTTAGTCATTCCAATAAATTGGTCATTTAATTTATCAATCAAATCAAATTTGTCCTGATCCTCTACTTTAGAATTATGGAAAATTTCTTCAAAATATTTTTTTATGAAAACCTCGAAATTTAATTCCTTGATTCCGAACGTTGATTTTATTATTGTTTGTTTAAAGCGAGGAAAGTCAGGCACACTATCTAAAAATGTTTCATCAAGTATGTCATCAATTTGGATTCCTTTTGGAACAGGGTAGTTCCCTTTCAGTACCATTTCATGACCATCATCTTCTAATGAGCAATAATCAAGGTTGTTATTCTTAAAAATAGACATTCTCTTTAATCTGTCTATATTTTCTCGATCAAGCTGCCTATGTTCTTCCGAAATTAGCTGATATAACAATATGATGTCATCATCAGAAATAGTATCATTATTCTCCAAATCGAATTCAAACTGATCAATAATTACATCGATTGTCAATTTGAAAAAATTCTGAAGTAAAATGTTGGGGAAAAGTTCCCTTATCCTGGGGTCAAGACTTTTGAGCCCATTATTATCAGCGAATTGCTTTTTGTAATTTGACTTGCTTAAATCATATACAATATCATTTTTCAAAGGATATAATAAATTATCATCTGTAAGAGCCAACGGTAAAGCCAACCTGTCATTAATAGTAGATTCAAAATTTTTGAATTTTTGATCGCTCAGATCAATTCTTTTTTCGCCATGAGTCCAAAATCCAATATTTTTGGCTTTTTTATATTCACCATATTGATGCATTTTTTTGTTAAGAAAAGAAATTATCGTTGCTAATTTTTGACTATTACTTATATAATGTTTTGCTTTGTTAATTTTTATTGGATATGTGATACCAGCGAAATCTTTTTTAATTATTTTTATAAGATGTTTTTCATTTAAATTTGAAACACCTAACTTAGCTAAACAAGAACTGTATTTCGATACTAAATCAGCATCAATTTCAGTAACTGGAAGCTCCTTCTTTATTGTATGTAGCTGTTTAGGAATTCGTTTTATCATTAAGTCCTTGTTGTTTTCCAAGTATCCATGAGTTGTTAAAAAAATATTTAAAGTCCGAATTGTTTCTATATCTTTGGTTTCACCATGATTTTTCATTTCTATATTTTTGGATATATAGGAATATATACTATATAATTCGTCTTTTGAACTAAAAATAGATTTTTCAAATGAAATACAACCTGGTATTTTATCTTGAATCAAACGGATTAAATCAGTCAGATTAAATTCATCAACACCTATTTTTTTAAAAAAAGCACGGTATTTGATATATTTTCCAGAAACAACTGGGTAATTGATTCTTGTCAATAATTTTAATATCGACGTATCTCTTGTAATTTTTGAGAGGCTTATAGGATACCATTCATTATTTATGTAAATGATGTTGCAATCTCTTTTTTTGACAATATCAATAAATCTACTATAAATATCTTTGAATTCTCCATCTTGTTTCGATGAAGATAATATTTGGTAAAACAAGTCTGGATTTACTTCTACTTTTAAATCATCTATAATTTCATATATCATCGCGGGGACAAAATCAATAATTTTTAAGTTATATTTTCCTTTAGAATCATCTTTATCGAGTATGAGATGTTTTCGATTCTGATCGGGTTGAAAATCACTATTTATATCAAATGCAAAACCTGTGTTCAATTCAGTCGGAAGGGTACAAAAAAAGCGACCTTTTTGAAGTTCAGTACCATTAAACGCAATGGATAGCAAAAACGGCCTTCTGCGTGCGATACCATTTTTATATTCTGTTTCAAAATGATTTTCTATATTTTTATGATACAGCACCATTCTTTTTTTCGTTTCATCAATATTTATTTTTTTAATTTCTTTATTGAGACCCTTTGATAATGAATATAATTCTTTTTCAATTCGTATTTTATGAATTAAATTTCCATCCTTATATATATCTAATTTAGCCAGATGATTTAAGAAATGAATATCATATTGGATATTTCTTAAAACTTCATCTACGAAAAGTTCTATTTTTTCCTGAGTGATTACCTCTGCACCAATTTCTTTCCTTGCATAACTTTCTTCCTTCCTCCAAAAAAATTCAAACTCAGTTACCTTTTCAGATGTATATCTTGGAGTGCGATATGTTTTCCATTTCTCTTTTTGATTTAAATCTACTAGTTTAGATCTATTGATTGAATGTATATTTAACATATCACATATCTTAAATACTGAAGTAAAGCCAATTCCAAACCTTCCAGTTTTACTTGTGTCCGCTTCTTTATTTCTAGAGCCGATTTCAATTATTTTGATCCAGTCATTATCACTAAAAACAGTGTTATTCTTTAAAACTAATTTATCTTTAAAAAAGTGTATCTCTACTTCGACTGCCTCCCCATTTGTTGAAGAATCATCGGCATTTTGTATCAATTCTCTTAATAAACTGACAAAGCCAGAGTATGATCTTAAATTTCGTTCAATATTTGCATAGATATTTACTTTATAATCTTCTTCTTCAATAAAATCATCATCCGGCACAAAGTATCCTCCATAGACAGTAATAGACTTTACATTTATTGTTAGTACAGTGCATATTTTTAAAAACAAAGCAATATTCTAACTGTAGTTATTTATATTTTTTTATGTTCTAGTTTAATAGAAGTTTTAATTATTTCGCTCAAAATATTTCAAAATTGACAGGTAAATTTCCATATAAAAAGATATAGTCATGCGAGATATATCAAATACAATTAATCTTCTATTTTATTTTTCACACAATTACATCGTCCATAAATTGATAGGCCAAGTAAAAAAATATAATCTACCATATCCAATGATGCTCAACGAAGTACTTTGCAAATAACAAATTTATTTGGATGTGCAATTTTCCAAATTAAAAATATTGAATATACTAAAAGTGAATCGTGATATTCTATTAGATTTGGAACAGTTATTTTTATCTTCAACCAAACATCTTCAAAAACCTTTTATATTGGGCGGGGACTTAAAATATATTCGTATATGTTTCACATATTTACTATGTAATGGATGGGGGATAAATGAGAGAATTATTTGTATCAGATCTTATAAGGGAAGTTTTGGGTCCACGGGAAGGTATTGATGAAATAATAGATAAATCTCCTCTTAATGAGTATGTTACTGGTGTATTGGCCCCTGTTACAAATTCGATTGCGCCATCAATTGATGATGATGCTGAGATACCAATGAACGATCTTGAAAGTTCTGAGGAAGATGATGATTCTGATGCAAATCCGACCCCTCTTTTTTCTCCAGTTCTTGATCCAAAGAATAGACCTCCAAGTATGGGTTTATCTTTTGCTGCAGAAATATCATCCAATTCAAAAATACGAATATGCTTAACATGGGCAAGATATTTTAATATTGATGATGATTCAAAAAAATGGCAGAGAAAACCGCGCTATTCAGTATTGAATTTAAATCTTAATTCAGATGATTATGTTATCTATCTCGATGACAGGGGGGAAGATGTAGTACATAAAGAGGCAGAAATTGCATTGCATGTTAATATCCGTCCATCTAAGAGTTATCAAAAGATAGTAACTCTTTATTTAGTAAATAATATTTCTGTAGGAAATGGTGAGATAGCTGTCGTTGAAGATCATATATTCCAGCCTCAAATAAGGGTCAATTGTCTGGAGAACGCAAAGATAGTTCCCGGCATAAAAAATTCTCCACAAATGGAAGAAGACAAAAAATTGGAATTTATTTATCGTAACAGTCCAATAATTGCTAGAGGCCATCTTTGTTCTGCAGTGTGGAAAAAGATAGACCCAGAAAATCCACTTTTTAAAGGAAAAAATCTTGATTTTCCGGAATGCGAATCAGATATACCTTTTATTTGGTCTGATGGTACTTTATTGGATGATGAGATTCGGAAAGAATTTTCATCACCTGAGGTGAGAACTGAATTTGTTCCAATTTATTCCATTCCATCTCCTAACTTTGAATGGAATGAAGAATATGGAACTCCACCTGTTTTGGAAGCAGAAAAATTATCTGAAATGTCTGATCCACAAACTGTAAACAATTATCTATATCCGCTTGTTGAGGGTTACGATTCTTGGATTAAGGATTTAAAATCTTATATAGATTCTTTTGACAAAAGATATAGAGCAACTGCACAAGATATCATTGATAGATGTGAAGATGTAGTTAAGAGAATTGCATCAGGAATTAATATTTTATCTAATCGAGAAGAAGCCAGATTAGCATTCTGTTTTGCAAATAAGGCAATGGATATACAGGCCCAATGGTCTTCTCGAAAATCAGGCCTTGTATATCGTCCATTTCAATTGGCATTTATTTTAATGAATGTAGAGTCCATTGTAGATAATCAATCTCCAGATAGGAAGATTTGTGATCTGTTATGGATACCCACTGGTGGAGGCAAAACCGAAGCTTACTTGGCAATTGTCGCTTTCACCTTAGCTTATAGAAGGAGGAGGTGTCTGACAGGCAATGAAGATGATATTGGTGGTGCTGGAGTTTCTGTATTTACCAGGTACACATTAAGATTATTGACCATACAGCAATATCGAAGATCTCTTTCTTTGATAACAGCATGTGAATATTTAAGAACAAAGAACATTCTAACGAAAAATTCAATTGGCTGGCGGCCCTTTAAATGTTTGGACCAAAAAGATTACCTTTGGGGTTCTACACCATTCAGCATTGGATTATGGGTTGGTGGCGGAGTTACACCCAATAAGTTAGAAGATACGAAAATCATCTATAAGACAATTTATGGAGCCCTATCCATTTTAAAAGGCAAGGGTAATGGAGGAGAACCTGCGCAAGTTATGAACTGTCCTGCATGTCAAAGTAATCTATCAATACCAAATACTGGTTTACAGGCTGGAACACATGAATTGCATTTTGTTTTCAAAGAAAGTAGAAAAATTAATCTCCATCAATTCCCACATATAAATCTGCATGGATATGTTTCTGAAAATATTAAAATTGTTTCTCACGATATCTGTTCTCTGAATCCTAAGGCAATAAATCGGTTTTATACTCTGTCCATTAAATTTGAAGTAGATGAAGTCTTGAAGGATACAGATGTGGATGGATTATGGGAATCTATAGTCAATTTCTTTAATGATAATGGTTGTGATGTATCACTGGTATCGGCCCGTCCTTCTAGACCAGGTTATTTTATAAGAAAGTATTTTTATGGTAATGGTAATAAAATAAAGGATTATAATTTTGAGATAATCTGTCCAAACCCAGATTGTCCTCTCCATGAACCTTGGTGTGGAGGAGAACCAATGGGTTGGGTTGAGAGTGCAAAGGCCTCACCCTCTTCTATTGCCCCCTATTCAGTGGCCATTAATTCCGGTCATCCTCAATACAACGACTATAACAGACTTGTACATGTACAGGAACCCTTTAGAAATAGTGGTTCTCCATATATATCGGATAGAATTCCCATTCCTGCACTTACAATTGATGACCAAATTTATCAGAAATTACCCTCGATGGTAGTTGCAACAGTAGACAAATTTGCACGCCCTCCCTTTGAACCTCGTGCTTCTGGTCTTTTTGGAAATGTTGAATTCCACCACTGTTTACACGGATATTATCGAAAACATTCACATTCTCAAGGGAATAATTCTGACCATCCATCTCCCAAAGGTAAAAATCAGGATCTCTTTATTAAGAAACCTTCGCCTTTAAGTCCTCCAGATTTAATCATTCAAGATGAATTACATTTGATTGAAGGCCCTCTTGGAAGTCTTATGGGCATTTATGAAACAGCAGTTGATTTCCTTTGCAGAGAAAAAACTCAAGCTCCTGTCAAGTATATTGCCTCAACTGCTACAACCAGAAGAGCTAATGATCAGGTTAAAGCAATTTTCCAGAGGGATGTCCAATTATTTCCTCCTCATGGTTTGGAAGCAAACAAGAGATTTTTCGTAAATGAAAGGACATCTAATCCGCTAGAGGATAATCATGCAGGTAGATTATATGTTGGCATATGTGCACCTGGAAAAGGTCCCCTGACACCACTTGTTCGACTCTGGTCTACATTGCTCCAAACTGCATATGATCAAAAAACTCACAAAAATATTGATTCTTATTGGACTCTCACAGGTTATTTCAATGCAATTAGAGAACTAGGTGGTTCAAGAGCCCTTTATAGACAGGATATTCCGCAAAGAATGCGTAATTCATTTGGTTCAAAATCCAGAAAGTTGTCTGAAGAAGGGGCAGTCGAGCTTTCGGGAAGAAAATCTTCTACAGAACTTCCAGCGATTCTTGATTCTCTAAATAGACCATATCCTGCTGCACCTGACACATTATTTACAACATCTATGTTTGGAACTGGTGTTGATATTTCCCGTCTTGGTTTAATGGTGGTCAATGGCCAACCAAAAACAACCTCCTCATATATTCAATCAACTGGACGTGTTGGAAGAAAACGTGGAGGTCTTGTAGTAACTTTCTTAAGAGCAAGTAGACCACGTGATCTTAGTCACTATGAACTTTTCTGTGGATATCATGGTCAATTATACAGATTTGTTGAGCCTGTGACTGTTTACCCATTTTCTCCGGGTGCACTTGAAAGAGCTTTGGGACCTGTTGGGGTATTTGCTTTAAGAAACATGCAGAACCCTACGGTTAATTGGTACGAGCCGGACTCTGCATTTGAGATGAAAAACAATCGAACCCATGCTCCAGAAATATTGAAGTTGACAGCAGAAATTGAGACCAGAGCTCAGAATCAACCCTCTTTGAGAAAACCTTCATCAGGATATGTTAAAAGCGAGATGAATAAAATGCTGGACAAATGGAAGATTCTTGCTGAAATCTGCCAAGAAGATTTAAAGTACGTTGAATATAAAACTCCTCCTGAAAATCCAGTTGTTCTTGGCGACCTGCAACATCGTCATGCTAAATTAGAAGAAGTTTATGAAAATTCGCCTCAATCTCTGAGGAACATTGAAGAAACAACAGGGTTTCAAACCTGAGGCAAAAACATGACTCAAAACATTAGACTTTCGCAGTTTGTAATTACTTATGGACCTGGTGCCATTCTTGAGGGTGAAAAGGGGCCACGAGTTATTCCATTACCCAACATTGGCCTTTTCAATGTGAACAAGAATTTGGAACCAGAATTTTTTGAGATTTCTGATCAAAGAATAACTCAAGGTATATTGGAAGGATCACGAATCTTCAGGTTGCCGTCAAACGCTGAATTGGGTCGTTCAGAGGATTATTATTTATACAGAACAAAACCCTTTCCAACATGGAAACTCTGTTTGAATAATTATCATCATAAAGGTAATTTCAGTGTCCTTTATAGTGGAAATTATTGTCCAGTCTGTAAAAGTAAAGGAATGAATAGAACGGAAGCTATTAGATTCATTACTGCATGTCCAGATGGGCATATGAATGATGTTAGTTGGAAGTACATTGTTCATGAAAATAATAAGCAGGAATGCCATCATAAAGAATGGTTTAAATGGTATGGTGGTGGCGGTTCCTTATCAGGAGTTGAAATTATATGCCCAAAATGTAATTCCAAAGCAAACTTAGGCAAGATATATGGAAGAACATGGAAATGCAGTGGTCGCTATCCTGAAAGAGAACTACTGGATGAAATGCCCAATTTTCATGAATGTAACAAAGAGGCTAGAATTATTCAGAGGCAAGCTTCCAATTTACGAATCCCAGAGTTGATAACACTTTTTTCAGTGCCTCCAAGATATACTAAACTTCATAATCTTCTCCAGATGCGAGATATCTATAATGCATTGATAGTCGGCGAACCTGAATCAAAAAAGGATTTGGAAAATATAATTAATAAACTTGTTCGAAATAATCTATTAAGCAGCTCTTCGGCGGATGAAATTTTAAGTTACAGTTGGGAGGAATTGAAACGTGCCATCGATGACGTATTGACTCCTGTTGGTAACTCCTATCATGATCTTATAACAGAAGAGTTTCATGCCCTTATTGATGCTTCATACAACGGAGTCCCTCCTGTGAATGGTCCACAGCCGAAATCTCCTGTTATATTTGAAGTTGATCCCAACATGACTGTCAAATGTTCAGCTCCAGGGGGAACAAAGTTTAGAGTAACACCAGTGAGAAGACTTCGAACAGTAACTGTCAATAAAGGATACAGACGTGAAATTGGTTCGGATTTCAAATCTAAACCTGTGCCGATTGGTTTTTCTGATTCTGTCAATACTTCTTGGTATCCTGGAGTGGAATTCCTTGGAGAAGGTCTGTTCATAATGCAAGAAGAAAGTGATGGTACTGATTCTGAACTATCTGGAAAAGCTACAGACGAATGGTTAAAGGTATATTCAGACCCATCTTATTATCCTGAATACGTTTTTAGAGATCCTGATATAAAAGAAGAATTGCATCCATTATTTGTACGTTGGCACACATTAAGTCATCTCTTAATAAGATCCATAGCAATCGAAGCAGGTTATTCTGCTGCATCAATTCGAGAAAGAATATACATTGAACATGATGAATCAAAAAATAGAGGCGGAATTCTTTTGTATGCATCTCAACCCGGCACTGATGGTACACTTGGAGGATTAATTGCTCTTGCCCCCAATTTCCAGGATATATTTGATATTGCTTTTGAACAATTGCAAACGTGTTCTGGAGATCCATTATGTAGAAATAGCAAATTCCAAGCAGGTGTGTACAACGGAGCTGCATGCTACAATTGTCTTTTACTTTCTGAAACATCCTGTGAGCATCGAAACATGTGGTTAGATAGAAATGTTCTAATGGAAAATATGCCATGAATGATGTAGAAATACTTGTCACCGGCTTTAACATAATGAAAGGCAAAACTCGGGGAACGAATCCTGTTGTTGAAGAACTAATCAGAAATGCAGATAAAGAAATTCAGATTGTGGCTTACTTATTTAGCTCTCATGCTCTGCATATCCTTGAATTAATAGAGGATGCAGCAGAAAAAGGAGTGAAAGTTGATATAATTATCAATGATCTCAGATCACAACATGAAAATGTAATTGCTAAATTAAATCAATTGGTGAATAATTTCCCACATTTACGTGTTTATAATTTTGAAGGAAATCAAAAGGAAATGATTCATGCAAAGATATTGGTTACTGATAGGAAGAAAGCTATTGTGGGGTCTGCTAACTTCTCATGGAGTGGAATGTATAAGAATTATGAAATTGGTGTATTCATTGAAGGGGAGACTGTTTGGGATCTTGCAAAGGTAGTTGATGAGATCACCAAATTATCTACTTCAATAATTTAATATTGAGCAATTGTAAATAGCAATACATGTATTAACTCACTTAATGTATAATTTAGAATATTTTTATAGATGTTGTAGATTGTATTTATAACTTCTCATAATAATTACAGACATTATTTAATGGACACTGAGAATGATTCTGATTATGACCAGCTATACATATAAGTGAAGCAAGGTCGATCATTAGCAATGATATTTTTTTTGATTTCCTGCAATTAATAATATCAAACATTATCTGCTGAAACTTTTTATTTCTTCTAGAAGAATCATTAATTTCAATTCCAAAAACCCGACCAATAACTCTTACAGTGTTTGTATCAAGAATTGGCTCAGGTTTTTCATAAGAAAAACATAGAACTGCAGATGCAATATAATCTCCAACACCGGGTAGTTTCATAAGTTCTTTTTTGTTGGTGGGTATTTGACCTGAGTCAGAATTCACGATAATTTTGGCAAGTTCGTATAACATATCAGCTCTCCAGAAAAGACCAAGTGGATGGAGTTCTGATTTTATAATTTCAGGACCTGCCTTGGCGATTGATTCAAAATCAGGATACTTCAATATGAAACTTTCATAAATTTCTTCCACTTGAGCAGCTTTTGTTCGATGAAGCATTACCTCAGCTATTAGAATTTTGTAGGGATCGTTGGTATTTCTCCATGGGAATATTCTGAGGTTTGTCTTCCCCCATCCCAGAAGATTATTGCGGATAGTTTCAATTTTGAAGCAATATTCAGGATTCTTCATCTAATCTCATCAAGCATTTTTCTTATCTTTATAGCAATCCCCTCTGCCATCATCGGAGGTACTGCATTACCTATCTGAATATACTGGGCAGTCCGTGGTCCTTCAAATATGTAATTATCCGGAAAGGATTGTATTCTAGCTGCTTCTCTCACTGTCAGGGACCGAGACTGGTTTATATCTGGATGAATGAAATGATGTCCGTCTTTTGAAAGGTGAGCTACGATTGAATGGGAATATCCATCACCATCAACAACTTTGAATCTATCTAGAAATGAAGTTTTATTCTTATGGGTTTTTAAATAAGGAGGAAGTTTATTGTACCTCAATCTCTTTCTGTTTTCATTCCATTCAGCTATGGCTCTTCTATAAATTTCTCTATCTCTTTCATTGTGTTTTCTTGCTTCATGATCAAGCAATATGTTTTCTTTTATGCGAATTCCACTTTCTTGTAGATATTCAGTTGTTTTTTTTCTGTATTCCTGTGGACCCCTTGTTCCTTCCCCGGGCTCTATTTTTGGAAGATCTTCCAGTAAATCCCATACTTTATGGCTTGATATATTATTTTCAAAGGAAGGATAAGTTAACTTGTAACTTTTTTTCCAGCCTATAATAATAACTCTTTTTCTTATCTGCAGGACACCAAAGTCCAATGCGTTCAAAATATCAGTTTCAATATCATAGCCTAATTTTTGAACTTTCTCCTGAAAATCAGAATATACCTGTCCTTTCCTAGCGGTTTTTATCCCAGGAACATTTTCGAACACAAATATCTTTGGCTTGTATTCTTCCAAAAATTTCAGGTAATGTATATAGAGTTCATTTCGAGGATCATCTATCATTCGATTTGAATCTCGACTTCTACCCATAACGGAATAGGCCTGGCATGGAGGTCCACCTATTATGATATCAATACCTTCATGATAAGATTCTTTCAAATAACTATTGATTTTTTCAATAATAATATCTTCAGTATCAACACTGATTTCTTTGTTAATCACTCTATTGTTACAGGAAAGATGTAACTTACATTCCTGAACAAAATATTGCCTTGCATTTTCATCATGTTTATTCATCATGTATTGATGATATATTTCTTCCCTTTTGTGTTTTTTAAGTTCATGGAACAGTAGTCTTGTTTCCAATGTTTGTGCTGCATATTTATCTTTTTCAACATGTGCAATAATATCAAAGTTCTGTCGAAAAAACCCTTCTGAAAGTCCTCCTGCTCCAGCAAACATATCAAGAACTGAATAATTTGACTTCATGTTAGAGTTCCTAATCTATTCCTTACTATAAATTATGTTTGTGGCTTATATATAAAGTCTCATTAACCTCAACTTATAATTTAAGGTATGAAATTCAATTGTGAACTAATCTATTTGACAATATCATTTTGTGATTACTCTTCAGGGGGATTCTGTTTAACTTGGGTTACTAATTAAACACATTGAAGTGAATTATTAAATTTTAATCAAGGATACTTTGTCTTACACCACACATAAGTGGTTTAATTTTATAAAAATAGTAAAATATAAATACAAAGGTTGTAGCTATTATTAATTAGTGATATAATGAATGATGTTATGAAAATGATTCAGAGAATAGAAGTCATAGAAAAAGAAGACGAAGATGGAAAAGCAGTGTTAGACATAAAAATGCATAAATGCTTGGATCACATATTAGATTTACAAGCATATCAAGAAGCTGCAAGTAAGCAAGAATTTATCGAAAGAATATTAAGAGAAGCTTTAGAGACAGAATTGAAAAGTCAAAAAAAGTGCTAATTAATCCATCAAAAAAAATATTTATCCAAGGTGGTTCAGGGAAGTAGAATCTTGCCCACTCTGCACCACTGAATATTTAATGAATTCTGTATTATTTATATAGTATATTATCTCTAAAATTATTTCTTACAAATATATTTGCTCTCAAGCATAAATTTAATTTTTGATTTGATAAACAAAAGTCAAGAGATTTTATAGACAATATCCAATACAATAATATAAGTTCGATGAACAAACAGTAAAATATCCAAGACCAAGTTTATGAATACTTCTTGCCAACATTCCAGTGTTGAAGAGTGTTTAATTTATAATTTTAATACTAAATTCTCCATCTTTTGATTCAATATTAACCTTTTCAGATGGGGCAATACATTTAATCGAAATTAGTTTAAGTTCCAGATCATATTTAATATCAAGTTTGTTTTGTATTTTATCATCTTCACTCTTTGAATTGGATATTGTTTCATTCATTTCCTCTGTATACTTGTCAACTTTAGCTGGGTCATTATTGTAATCTATTATTGCCTGATTAATCGCAGTCCTGCATATTTCGGATATATTCAGACCGAGTTCTTTTGTCTTGTCACTCATCCAAGAGGGCCATTTGAATGTACCTGTTTTCATTGCTTCTTCTGTCATTGTAATCTCCATAGATAAAATTTAAAGTACTTAATAATTAATTGGCTTGGACAGAAATGAAAATAAGATTTTTCTTTAATATTCAGCATAGATCTCTTTTTCAGTAGATTCATCAGATATTTCTTGTTTCATATCTTCTCTAAATTGGTCTAGGCTCCAACTTTCAGTTATACCAGCATTTTCCATAAAAATTTCCTTATTTTCACCAATCATATATCTTCTAGAAATGGCTTTTATTATTTGTCTTAGAGCTATTCCTTTCTTTCCATCGTTTGGCAATACAAAACTATTGCCATCTTCACTGATTTCAAACAAAAGTATTTCAGGAGCAGCTTCTTTTAATTTTTTTAATTCTGTCCATGTCAAATATTGTACTTGATGTTCTAAAAATACCCTGTTGTTTAGCATTCTTTGAATTGTTCGATCTTGTCTAACAAAAGATAGAATATTGTCAAATTCAGGATTGTTATTAAACAACGTTATTTTATGTAGCATACTTATTGCATTTTGTTCTAATTCCCTTGATAAATCAAAGATTTGTTCATACTCTTTTTTAGAGAAAATAATTGCTCTTGCAACTCCTTCTAAATCAATATGGAACAATACATGTGAATATGAAGATAATCGGAAACCTTTTTCACTTTGTAATGTAGAGATATATTCATTTTCATCAGAATCTAATATTGCCAAATGACCTTCTGTATTATTTAAAACAAATTTTGGTTTTAATCGTGTTATTTGCCCATAAGTGCATCCATTTTTATTACAAAAAATCATGATTCCAGCTAAATCATTACTCATCTTATCCAAATCTCTTTGAGTAAGTTCGCGATCAAAATCATGCTTTATAGGTCTTAAAAAAGAATCCCATGAATCTATGTCGTTTAAGTAAGCCCATTCATGAGTTTCTTGGGGAACTCCACGATTATACCGGTACATATTGTTGGAATCGATTTTTTTATAATTTTCAGTTAGCCATTCCAAGAATTGATTTGAAACCTTTTCAGCATCTATTTCAGGAGACTTAAATATATATTTAGTATTCTTGTTATGGTCTCGATATTTTCTGATAAAACATATATGGGCATAATCTTCATTCTCTACATTGGTTGATTTAGGAATGAAAGTAGGGAAACTAAATCTTTTTAAAAATTCTTCTTTCTCTTCTTGCGACATCTTATCCCTTTATAGTCCTTATTTCTCTTTCCATAAATCTTCAGTAATCCTATATAATTTTATTTTCTTGTTAGTATTTCTATGTTTTTTCGTTGTAAGCATAAATCTGTTCTTATCATGCATTTCGATTTCATAGATATTATAGCCAAAACAATAATTTAATAGGGGATTGATGCAGAAAAGTGAAGTATCAATATAAACGTATAATAGCAGTGCAAAGAGCAAACCAAAAGCAAATAAATCGTACAATCCATTTTCAAATGTTATGCAAAATGGGACTATATATGTTAAGAGGAAACCTAGCATTTCTGTATTTTTTTCAGACTTAATTTGAACGTCTATTTCTCTAGGTGCAACTGTTTCTATTTTGTTAAGAGTTAATTTTACGTTATACAAGAATATAAGAAATAGTGTAGCAAATAAAATAGTAATAATTATAAACAAATAAAAGGTGTTACCATTAATATTCATGTAACTCATAAGTAAGTCTTGAAAAAAACTCAAGTTACGAATTGATATTACATAAAAAAGAGGTAAGTATGCAAATAGTGTTAAAACTAGTTTTGTATTATTACTTATCATATTTATCACCTAGAAGCTAATCTAATTATAGATCACCTTATAAAATTAAGTGATTTTTGAATATTTGAAAATCAGTATATATTAATTATCACTCCATATTTGGACATTATTTTAAGCTGAAGCATAAACCGATGGATTAGAACTATCATACACTTTGAAAATATGATCATAGACCGCTTCTGCTTTCATATCAACTTCTGCATCTGAATAACTGCTTGGAAGACCTTTCGTATCCTCCCACAACCAATTTTTAATTTCAGTTTTGATAGAATCCCTGGTTGCTTCTTTTTCTCGCCAGTTATCAATATTCAGCTTTTCAGATTTTAAATAAAGAAGAAGTTCAGTAGCTGTTGCCTTGATCTTTTTGATATCTTCTTTTGAAAGATCTGGCTTGATTAAAAGATCAAAAATTGCAAGACTTTCTTCATCAAGACCTTCACGGACGTAGCGTTTTGATTCATCATCCAAATTTTCGGCGAGTTTCAATAGTTCTTCGAAAGTTTGCTCTATGGTAACTCGATCCTTTTCATTATTGTAATCACTCACAATCTTTTCATATCTATTTTGGAAATTCATACGCAAAGGATTTTGTTTCATCATTTTTTGAAGTCTTTGTTCTATAACTTCCTTCATGTCATGTACAACTGTGTTCTTCTTTTTGCAAGTTTCAAATTCTTTGCGCAAAAGATCAAAATCGATTTTACTAATATCATAGGCAGTTCGTGATTCACCAACTTCATTCTCTGTGGGTTCAACCGATTCATCAATAATTTGGTGCAATTCTCTGATTATATCAGTTATATCCGCTTCTTCTCTTGATCTTTGAAGCATTTTATAGATAATATTGATTGCTTCATATGGCTGCCTGTAATCGTTTATTCTTTTTTCACTCAAACAGAACTTGAACTTTCGAAACACATCACGGGCCATTATCTCAAACCGTTTACGTGTTTCATCGTTTCGATTGATTATTTCCTTTGCTTCATCAATGGCATGCAGTTGCTTAAAATCTGTTTCTTCAATTACCTTTTCGAGACGGAAATCATAAGATAAAAGATATTCACGTACTATCTCGATTGAATTTGCCAGATCATCCAGAAGTTTGTCAGTTGGATTTGCAGGATCTACCTGTGGCTCTGGTTTTCCATCAATCATAGTGCCACCTTTATGGCCAGCAAAGGCTGCTAGAGCACTCCTGAGATTTTTGAGGATGCCACAATAATCAATTATCAATCCATTATTTTTCCCCTCATTTACACGATTGGCTCTGGCTATGGCCTGCATTAAAGTATGAGCCTTCAGCGGTTTGTCAAGGTAAAGCATAGACAGACTTGGTACATCAAATCCTGTTAACCACATAGCACAGACAATAGATATTCTGAAAGGATGATCTTCTTTTTTAAAAGCAGAATCGACATCGATTCTTTTTCCATCTTCAGTTTCAAAACCTTCTTTTATCAATTTGCGATGAGGAGTGATATCAAGATCCCATTTTCTGAACTTGTCAACTTCTCCCTGTTCCTCACTCACAATAACAGCCATAAGAGTTTCTTTCATCCAATTGATTTTGTTTTGTAATTGAATTTCTTCCTGCTCATCTTGGATTGTAGATAGTTCTTTTTCAAGTTCAACAATTTTTTCTTTCCAGTGATGTGTAATCAAATTGTACATTCGCACGCAAGTAATTTTATCGATGCAGATAAGCATGGCCTTGCCACATTCCCATTGTGTTGAGTAATGATTGGTGAAATCTCTTGCAATCTGGTCCAGTCGTTTTTCAGCAGTGATTATATGATATTCACGTTTTAGCTCTTTTTCGAGTTTCTGAGTTACATCCACATCATCAATCTCAAGTTCTTCCAGCTTTTCCGCAATACGTTCGTTGATATCATTTGTAGTGATTCCAAGCCTATCACCTCTTGCATCATAATAGAGAGGTACAGTGGCATCATCTTCAACAGCTCTCTGGAAGTCATAGGTTGACACATAACCTCCAAAGATACGCTTTGTTAGTTCATCGTCCTTGAACAGTGGAGTTCCAGTAAAGCCGAGGAAACTGGCATTTGGTAGTGCATCTCGCATGTTACGCGCCAACAGTCCAGATTGTGTTCTATGTGCTTCATCGGAGAGAACAATTATATCTTCTCTGATGGAATAGGGGTCTTCATCAATCTTCTTGTTGAATTTTTGAATCAGAGTGAATACGAAGGCTTTGTGTTCACCAAGCATTTTTTGCAGTTCGTCTCCATTATTTGGACGACAGTGTTCTCTGTCATTATCAGCAAGTCCACAACCTGCAAATGTATTGTATATCTGATTATCAAGATCGGTTCTATCAGTACATACAAGGAATGTGAAATTCCCTCCGAGCTTACGACGTATCTTCTGTGTGAAAAAGGCCATTGAGTATGATTTTCCTGCTCCCTGTGTATGCCAGAAGACACCAAGCTTTCCTTCAAGTTGTTTGCGATTTATAACTGAGTTTATTGCACGGTTGACTCCAAGATACTGGTGGTTTTTAGCTATAATTTTAGATAGTTTTCCTGAGCTTTCATCGAATAGAATAAAGTTCTCAAATATATCCATGAAATTGTCTTTACTGCAGATGCCTTTCAGCATCGTTTCCATATCCACACTTCCTTCATCTTCCTCTTCCAGCCTTTTCCATTCATGGAAATATTCATATTTGCTGGAGTATGAACCAATCTTTGATTGAATTCCATTTCCAATCATAACTATTGCATTATGATGGAAAAGATGAGGAACAGTATCCTTGTAGTCTGAAAAATTCTCTTCATAGGCTTTGCGTATGTTTTTATGTACATTTTTCAGTTCAACAAAGAGCAGAGGTATACCATTGACAAATCCTATTATGTCAGCTCTTCTCCTGTAAATTGACCCTTTTATCCAGAGTTCACGGACCGCTAGGAAATGATTTTCTTTTGGGTTATCAAAATCAAAAACTTTCAGGCGTTTCTTTATAAGTTCTCCTCTGTCATTTCGGAACTGGACCTGAACACCCTCTTTGAGCATCCTGTACTTGTCCTGGTTTGTCTTTAAAACTGATTGTGTAACTGAGTAATCAATTATCTGATTAATGGCGTCCTGGTACGCAGAAGAGGGCAGCTCAGGGTTGAATTTCTCAAGTGCTTCTTTGAGATAACGAGTAAGTATTACTTCTTTTTCACTTGTACGACCGAGGGTACCATTTTGACCCAGAGTTTCGGTATTGTAGGCATATACTGAATTCCAACCCAGTTCATCGTGCAGGTAGTTTACTGTTGTTTGCTGCACTAATGTATCCTCATTGTACTTTTGGTCCATCAGTAATTCCTCTGTTTTATATACTCCTGTGTTTGACTGGGTTGAAGTTCGGTTGTAGAAGGGCCAGTTCTGACATAGAAACGCTCTGTACCATTATCGTTTACGAAAATAGGTGCAGTTGCTGCATCACATTTCAAAACCATTACTCTTGAACCGTTGTAATCTTCAAAATGTGGATGTATGCTTGTCATTGCATGTGGTCCCATCCTGCTTTTTACAATATTTACCAGATGCAGACTCATTTTATCTTCATTCTTGAAACTATCCACATCTATTCCCACAGCCTCACCGTCATCTGCAACACCAATTATCAGGGTACCTCCATTGGTGTTCAGAAAACCTGCCAGTGTCTTTAGAACAGCAAGTTCCATGCGAGGATCTTTATCACCTGTGTGAAGATTGGTCCTCAATGTAGACTTAAATTCTACTGCAGATGATTCACCACTCAGGATTAAACTATCAAGATCCAAATCTTCCATTTTTGTGTCTGTGTATGCATCTGATTTCAGTGTCTTATATCCCTCAGCAATTACCTTTGCCATTAGTTCCCTTCGTTGTTCAAGGAAATCCCGGTAGTGCAGATGTTCCCAGCTTCCTGGTAATGCATGCCAATAATACATGCGAGTTAGTTGGTTGTATGTAAAGCGTGATTTCAATTCGGGAAGGTATTCAGAGGGTGCTTGATCTGATATCTTGACATTGTCTCCCCATTCTACGAGCGCATAATTGGCAATTTGGTTTATCTCACGGGTGCCTTTTATACCAATATTTTTAAGGTATCCTTTGGGGAATAGGTGATGCCGTTCCAGTGACCGTTTTCCCTGAATAGAGGGGTCCAACAGTTCGGATACTCTTGTTTTCGAAAAGAGTACTTTTGCATCTATTAGTACCAAGGATGCATAATATGCGAATAAAGAGGGACTTCTTGAGGACGATGTCGCCATGTCATTTGGTAGTGTGACGTTCCAGTAGTCATTGGTCAGAGTTATGTCACAGACATGGTCTAAAATTTTGATGAACTGGTCTCCATCTTTCACATCACGGAAACGAGCCAGGTCAAACTCCATATCCGATTCAGGAGATCTTGCGAAGCGACTCGTTACGCATGACATGAAAAACCAACGAGATATAGCCTGGCGAAGTTTGTATTCTTCAATTTTGTATTCCGTTTTTCCTATTAAATAAAGTATGTAGGCAAACAACAGATTATTATTTGAAGTGATCATCTTACCACTTCTAAAACCTGCCTGTCGGACACAGTTCATGAAGTCATGCCAGTGCTGTAGGTCCAATACCTTGGCCTGCGCCTCTTTGAGCAGTTCAAACTGTTCTATACGTTTTTCTTCACTGAAGGTCTCTGTTTCAAGGTCCTTTCCTCTAAGAATGGAATAGACATAACGTAGCTTTGCACGTTTGAAGGCCACTCCAACACTTACCCTTAGTAACTGATCAGGTGATGGTTCAATAAAATGGTTAAATGATGATGGACCACTTTTAGATGGTTTTCTTGCTTCTTTACAGAATCGTTCTAAATCAGCACGTCCTTCATCCCAGAATACTGACATCAGTGTGAGTATAAAATCTGCCTGGTTGAGTGATGTTCCAGCGCTGTTAATCCTTACAAAGACTTCAGACACATCTTCTTCTGAAATATTGGATGCTAATTCAAGAGCAGTAAAAGGAAAACTCAGTAGCCCCTGTAACTTGGTTATAGCCTTTCGTACTTTTTTTACACCTTCATCTGAGACCTCCCGGGAGGCTTTCAGACCTTTCAGGTAGTCATCAACAACTTCGAATAGATCTGTCTCATTATTCCAGAGTGCAGAAATATCTGATATGTAAGCTGGATCACGCATGATTGCTGCATCTGCAATCTCAAATTTTTCTTCGAGGGGATTGAACGCAACACGAATTAATTCACTCTCATAATTCTCACGGATGACAGGTACACCTTTGACAACTGCATATAAAGAGGTTAATCGCTGCTGGCCGTCCACTACAACAAGCCTGGGTGCTTTCTGTTTAGGATCTGTTCCTATTGAGCGGGAATCAGCAGCCAACCCATTCTGCCAGAAAAGCAGGTATCCAACTGGATATCCCTTGTACATTGAATCAAATAGATTACGTACCTTGGAATTCTTCCATACAAAGGGCCGCTGGATATCTGGAAGTCCAATCTCTCCAAGTGATACAAACTTAACAAGCGATCCCAGATCGTAGTCAACTTTTGTAAATACCGTTTCACTCATACACTAATTTCCCCACTCATTAATTTCGGAAGTAAAAGGTCACGAGCTTCCTTCAGTTTAGTAATTTGTTGCTCCAAGATACTAATTTGTTGTAATATATCAGATACAAAGTCTTCAAATTGCCTTAATAATAATGGTGATGGTAAAGGTATAGTCACACTTTCCAAAGCTCCTTTCCTAATATGTTTCATTGTAGCTCCTGTAGTCTGATTATAAAATGAGGATAGTGAATTCTTAAGTGCTAAGAATACAAAGGAGCGCAAATCTGGATAATTTGGTGTAACCTTGAATAAGTGTTGATTCAATAATGCAGGTCCATGATTCCATATGTTGACTAACAGTGTTCCAGACCAAGAGAACAACAAATCTCCATTACTTATTACATATTTATTAGGTATTGTTTCCCCAGTGTTACGTGGTGTTTTTAGTGTAGGTCCATTACGTAATTCTGGAATTTTTACAATTGGATAACCTACACTTCCAAGGTCTGCAGGTTTAAAAGCATAACCATTCATAAATGTAGCAATATTTGAAAATGATACTTCTTCCCATCCGTCAGGGACACCATCTACAATCCTAGTATGCTCATGGCCCGGAAAGTGAAGGTTTACAAACCATTCCTTGTAAAGCAATTGAGGTACCTTTTCAAGTAACTCTATTCGGTGCTTATTATTCTCAATAAGGTCATCATAAGCACGTAAAAAACCTACAATTTTGTCTTGTACATCGATTGGAGGTTTAGCAATATTAATCTTCGAAAGTGCACTTGCTTTTATCCCTTTAACATTTGTCCCCGTTACAATGGCTTTTATATTTCCACGACCTTGGTGAGATTTAAGCCAATACAAAAGAAAGCGTGGGCGAACTTTATTTTGATCTACACGAACCCTAATTATTGAAGATTCAAATGTCATCGGTTCATCAAGTCCTTCAACTAAAGAACATTTACCAGCTCCAGATTCAACAAGTGATCTTCTCCCAAATAGGAGGTCTCCATCTTGTAGTCCTGACTTAAACATTTCAACATCTGTCATTGATAGCCTATTCATCTCTTGGGTGTTGATAATATCGTAACCAAATAGTTCTCCCATTTTAACCATCTTAACACCCGTGCCGTGAAATTCTTTTGGCTTATATACTCCGTTTCGTGAAGACTCAGAGTAAAGTTCTTGGAATTGTACCATTGGCCAGGTCATATTTCCAATTCCTCAAAGTTTTTCTTGATAACTGCAGCTAACTCAACAGCCTCTTCATTGAGTTCTTCCAGTTCAACATGAATTTTACTTATTTCTTCTTCAAAATCAAAGTCTTCGTCCTCTTCCTCTGGAGCAATACCTACATACCGCCCTGGAGTCAGACTCCAATCATTGTCTTTTATTGTATCGATATCAACTAGATTTACCAAACCTTCGACATCACACAATTTCGCATCGGGAAAATGTGAGGTGAGCCAGTGTGCATGTTTATAGAAATAGCGGACTTTTTTGAGTTGCTCTACAGCAAACCCACGTGCTTCATTCGTCTCTTTGAGTTTACTATTCACATCTCTGCTGGACCATTTATTGTTATCTATAGCATCACAATTTTTTTCACAGACATCAATGAGTTGAGAAATGAGTTTGTAAATCAGGTCTGCATCTTTGACAAGATCATGACTGGTTTCTGAAAGTGATGCCAATTCTTTAACAAAACCATACAAGTCTTCCTTAGATTTACTTTTACTCTCATATGTGTATTGTTCATTGCCCAGATTGTTCCTGAAAGTCTCAACGTCAGTGATGAACAATGGAAGTTTTTCGTTGAGTTCTTTCAGCACTTCTGGTTGATCAGCTCCTTCGCCAGGTGTCTTGATAAGGGGGTTCAGGGATTGATAAATCTCTTCGATTTTAGCGATGAATGCCGGTAATGGCTGGACTTTTTCATATTCATCAATAGTCTCAAAACATGAATGTCCTGCCTCTAGCATCTGGCTGCAGTAACTGTCAATCAAGTCGAGGAAACGTTCTGTTTGACCACGGTAGAGCCAAACAATAGAAATGATATTCTGCTCCTGTTCAGGACTGAAATCATATATCCGGCGTGTAACCTGTCTGTAAATATTTCGAGCATCAATCATGAGCACTTTATCCTGATGCTCTTCGGGTTTGTCTTTGTTCAGGAACCAGAGTTCACAGGGTACCGTTCTTGTATAGAAGAAATTATTGCGAATGGAAATCATAACATCGACGTCACCTGTCTCGACAAGCTTCTGCCTGACCTTTTCTTGATCGCCTCCTGCACTTGAAGCCTGAGATGACATCACAAATCCTGCTCTGCCTTTTTTGTTAAGGTAACCGTAGAAATAATTAATCCATACGTAGTTACCATTGGGAACTTTGTTCTTATTATTCTCGCCAGGAAGACCAAAAGGTAAACGTGGGTCTTTTCTTATTTTTTCAGCATCAATCTCATCTACATTGAAGGGGGGATTTGCCATCACAAAATCGGCATTCTCTACCATTCCATGAGGATCTTCATAGTATGTGATAGCTTTTTGAATATTACCTTCAAGACCATGTACGGCCAGGTTCATCTTTGCCAGTTTTATTGTGGTAGGGTTCTTTTCCAATCCGTAGAATGTGACCATTTCTGTTGGGTTCTTATTCATGTGCTCAATGAAATGGGCACTCTGGACAAACATCCCACCAGAACCACATGCAGGGTCCAGTACCTTCCCATGATCGGGTTCAATGACATTGACAATTGTTTGAACCAGCGAAACAGGAGTGAAAAATTCTCCACCATCATGTGCTTTTTGATCAGCAAACCCAGTGAGGAAATATTCATAGATTCGACCAAAAATATCTCCCGTTGCTTTTTTTAGTGCAGAATCATCAAATGTCCTTAATAACTGCCCAAGGACATCATTATCCAATTCCTTGTACTCGTTCTTTGGAAGAACCCCTTTCAGAGTTTCATAATCATTCTCTATTGACTCCATGGCATCAAAAACTGCCTGTGACCTATCCTCACTATCTGGCAATTCAACCAGGTAATCAAACTGAGATTCAGGTTTTAGAAAAATAGCACCTTTTCCAGAGAAATCTTCTTTCGTGAGTGGTCTTGTTTTACCACCACGTTTTGGTAAGGATTGCTCTAATTCTTCCTTGACACTTAAAAAGCGGCTATAGGCATGCCGAAGAAAGATCAGTCCCATAACAGGCATGAAGTATTCATTACTGGCATAGTTTGAATTAGCACGCAGGTTATCTGCACTTTTCCAGAGACGTTTTTCAATAGCCTCAATACTTTCTAATTGTGACATATAATTGTGAACTCCATTTCGGCAGTGATTGGTGATGAATATACATTTTTTTGGGCTCTTGTAGGTGGTTGTAACATATATTACACTGATAAAGAATATTTTATATTGCTGGAGCCATTTATAAAAAGATTCCTATTTTAGGAAGCAAACCCCCCTAAAAAAGAAAAATCATTTTTATTTTAACCCCTAAACCTGGTAATTGTACTGGTAATAACATTCTGATGATATACAAATAGGAGGTACAGGGTGTTATCTGTGCCATAGAAAGTTCAATGCTTACGTTGAAATATTATCTTATGACAAATTGATAAGTAATGCTAACAAAAGACATTCTACCTTTTTGAAAAACTAGGAATCTAATATTTTGAAAGGATTGGATGGTACAGTGATGTAATTTGATACAAAAATGCTTCAATGTTTAGCAAGACAGTATTTTTGGAATTATTGCTTCATTTTTGTCTCTGATATATTTCAGAAGGCAAGGATAAATGACAAAAAAAGATTCTATTGTCGTAAAGGAAAAGATCTCTGAAACTTGCATATTACTTCTTGTATTTCTTTAAACATTTGTTCATATCTGTTGTTGGTTAAAATTTTTATTAAATCAGACATCTCAATCCCATTCTTATTTAATATCTGACATTCTTTGTCAAGATAGCCTAAAATTCCCAATATGATATTTTCTTCACTAATATTTTTGAACATTGTGTTTCTTTTCAGATAGGCCATATCAAGCATTTCAAAAATCCATTTTTGTTGCTGATCGTTTAAACTTAAGCTTTCTATAATATAATCTGTTATTTCCTTATTTTCATAGTTGTTTAGAAATATATCTTTTGTAATATCATAATTAATACATATTGACATAAGATTTTTAGTATATTTTCCTTCATCCATCTGCTTTATAAAATCTGACATGCTTTCTGCACCTTCCCCAGAATTTGTTAAAGTAAACCATGGTCTATTATTCTCAAGTACTTCTAAAGCAATTCCTAAAAGAATATTTTCATAAGTAGTGTTTGTTCCAAAAATATATTGTCTGTTTGGCCATATTAATTTAGCTTTCTTTGATATTTCTTCTTTTTCATGTTCCCCCATATTAAAAAACTGATAGATTTCTGTTAAGAAAAATTCAACTTCTTTATCTAAACTGTAACCTTTCAATTGAGTATAGTACCGTGACAATATCCGTTCTATTCTCTTCAATGATTTCACCTTTTGATATCTAGCTAAAATTTCACTCGCAGTGTATATTTGTAAAATGATTAATAATATATAAAAATATATTTCCCATCACATTTATATACTATGTTTAAAACCGATGAATATTTTCTTAGTAGGGAGAAAAAATACCCTCCTAATTAAATGGAAAACTCAGTCGCCAATTTACCTTTGGCATTCTTATTTTCCATACTATATTGTGACTGGATATATGATTACAAACACGTAGAGGTAGATGAAGTGAGTAGTAATGAAAAAATAGAGAGACCATATGTTGCCCTAAAAGATAAAATCTATCTAAGTGTGAGAAATAAATCTGACAAGTTTTTGTTCGCACATTTAAATGAGGGTGAAATCGAATTTCTGGAAAAAGTCCATCTGGATGGTAAGGATATTTACCCAAAAAAATTACCATATGATAATGGTCATTATAGGGAAATTGTAGGCATTCCAGATCTACAAGCTGTGTTTGTTATGGAAACTAAAGAAGCAGGTGATCTCTTAGAAGAAATCAAACAACATATTGAAGAATATATTGTAGCTCCTGAATCAGATTTGGAGATTTTTTCTTATTATATCTTGTTTACATGGTTCTATCAGAAGGTAAACACACTCCCTTATATTCGATTCTTGGGTGACTCAGGAAAAGGTAAATCGCGGTTTTTGCAAGTGATTTCAGATATATGTTTTTATCCAATTAGTATATCTGCTGCAAGTTCTGGTAGTGCCATGATGAGACTCAATGAAACTTGGCGTGGAACTGTAGTCATCGATGAATCTGATATAGATGGGGGTACAGAAAACATGTTGATTAAATATCTCAACCTGGGATTTGAGAGGGGCAAATATATAACTAAATGCAAAGCCAGTGACTATAATTCTTTTGATTATTTTGATCCATATTGTCCAAAGATCATTTCGATGAGAAAGCCTTTCCGTGATAATGCAACCGAAGGTCGTTTGATATCTTTCACTCCTAAAGAAGAGGTTGTAGAAGGTGCCAAAGTGAATTTACCTCCACAATACGCAATGGATGTAAAAATTTTACGTGGAATGATAGCTCGCTTTGTCCTCTTTAACTGGAACAAAGTTGATGCCAGTATGGTTCAAAATTGCGACTGGCCAGATATTGAAAATCGAATTAAACAAATTGTATTACCACTATCTGTACTATGTAATTTATTACCTGAGAAAATGAATTTACTGGAAAATTTTGTGTACAAAAGACAGAATGAAATGAAAAAGGTCCGATCGCAATCCTGGGAAGGGACTGTATTCAACCATGTTTTTGTGCTAGCCAGGAATGAAGATAAAATACCAGAGGGTTTCGATGAGTTTGTAGGTTCAGATGGAATCATTAGGATACCTCCGATGATGGTAGCCAAAAGCATGGGATCAAGTTCTAGGTCTATAACTGAAAATTTGAAAGGCATTGGAATGATTTCTGAATCATCGAGGATAGAACTATCTGATGGCCAGAAAGCGACAAAAAGGTACTATGCAGTTCCAGATGAAAGTACATGGAAAGGAATATTGAAACGTTATTGGGTAGGAAATGAAGACATAGAATGTCCAGAAGCACTAAAGTCAAAATCTTATAATTAATGTAACAGTTGTAACAGTTGTAACGCTTTGGTGGTACAGGGTGTTGTTTATAATTAAATAAAATATATCTATACTCCATCCCTGTACCACCTAATACATCTTTATTATAAGTGTATTAACCGTATCAACTGTTTTACAACAGATTCATTATTACTGCTTGCCTCTACGATTATCTGGGTCAGGGTTTCATTATAAGTTCACTTTTTCTTTTTGAGGGGTATACCGCTATTAAAATTGTATTGGATATAAAATTATATTTGATGGAACTAGTATTGGTTGTTATGAATTAAGGTAATCCAATTCTGGCTAAAAAACTAGCAAATCTATGAGAAATATCTTCCCTATATAAGGAGGATATATTACAGACAAAGTTTGCACTCCTAATTTCATATAAATAATCTGTATTTAGTGAAAAATATTGTTTAAAATCAATTATAGATGGAACTATATCAACAGTCTCATCGAATTCCAAATAATGATACCTAGGGTTGTTATTCTGAAAAATATTTTTGGCATCCGTAGTCAATTTTCCTTTCTTTTTTTGTTTTACTTCCATCATTTTTTTCCCCAATTCACTTAAATGAGCTCCTTGGAAAAAATGATCTACATTATAAAGTGGAGCGACTAAAACAGATAAAATTATTTTGTCATCAGATTTAGAATCATCATTTCTAAAGATACAGTCTTGAGCCAGATCACAATCCTGAGTCAGTATAACAACATAAGGGAAAATAATTTTAGAAAACTTAATTTCATCTCCTTCTTCTTTAAAATTTTCAATATATTCTACATTTTTATAAATATCTCCTTGAGATATTCTCAACCCTATATCATTGTTAACTTTAATCATTGCTGATCTTGGCAGTTATCGTTATTCTTTTAGGTTTACTAATGCTATATTCATCGTCTTTGAATTCTTGGGAAGTTAAAGAAACATCTGGATGTTCCAATGGTTCTGAATCAGAAGATGGAGTTGATGTTTTCGACATACAACCTTGAATATCATAAGATTTATCATGACATTTGTCAAATTCCGGAGAATAATCTGATTCGGAGGTTGTTAAATTGTCAAGATATTTATTATAAACATGAATTGGATCATAATCTTCCGTCATTCATAACTCCTCTTAAGGCATCTGTAATACTTTCTTCAAATATATTTTCTATAATCTCATGACAAGATTTTAAATAATATTCTAATTCATCAAATTCTTGATATCCTTCATGATATGCATCGTAATCAAGTACAAATAGTTTTTTCTTAATAGGTGCAGGATAATCTGGATTGTGCATCCCATAATTAAAGTGCAATATTTCATCACCATAATTAAGTATAATTTTATTAAATATTCTTGAAATACTAGATTTATCTTTAGGAAAACTAAAAGCACTTAACAAATTTTTATTTAAATACTTATCCCAATCTAATGGATTTGTTTCATCCAGACTAATTTCATTGATATATCTAAGACCTAAACGGCTTGTATTAATATCTTCTCCAAATACATCATATAACTTAGCAATTATTTCAATGAATTCGGATTTCAGTTGTTCAAATGACTCATATTTTTTATAAGTAATGGACAGAAAACTAGGATCTAGTACAAGTCTTTTATTCCTATTTTGTCCATAATAATTCCATTCTGTTTTAACTAAATCATCACCTTCCATTTCTACTTTTTTTTCAGGAGAGATTTTTATTGTCCTTCCTACCAATTTTTTAGGTTCTGGAATAGGGAAAAACTTTAAAATACTTTTTGTTAAATCAGATGGTAATTTATCATGAATTTGTAATTCATCCGAAAAATCAATGCGAACAATTACATTTGTTAAATAATTATTATTATATTTATTTACCATAGCATATCACCATATGCAAATATAAATTATATTTAGAATAGAGGATGACAAACAATCATATAAAGATTTTACTATAGAAAAAACATAAAATTGGGTGCAGTAGAAATCATGATCTGAATAATTATTGCTAAAATATATTTCCATATTGTGAATTAGTAACTTAGACTTGATTTACCTTAACCTTCTTTCTGTATTTCCTTATCCGATTTTCTTCAAAATCAGCAAATAGACAAATTGTAATGATAAAAAATATCTACCCTAGTAATGGCCTGTCAGAACTTGTAAGTACAATCGTGAGGTAGCATTTGTTTAATTTAAATGTTTTTGATTGAATATAAGTTCGATAACTCCTGTACGACCTCAGAAATTGCACCGATTAGGTAAGAATTGTCAATGATCCTATTTATGTACCCAAGCAATGGAATCATTTGCTAACTTTACAATACATAAAGTTATATACTCAAGAAGTACAATGGACATATATCAGCAAAATATGGGCTCTGGACCAAAAAAACGGCAAGCCTCGGGCGGGATTCGAACCCGCGACCTCGTCCTTACCAAGGACGCACTACACCCCTAAGCCACCGAGGCACGCTTTTCTTGACTGCGACCCCTCAATAGGAGTGATA